>ULUL01033964.1_pt1 | contig 66730 bp, 39 predicted proteins | sample 1958481 | NCBI WGS metagenome assembly ULUL01 (sample SAMEA4835759, study PRJEB28245) | human gut metagenome | biome: gut microbiome; material: fecal sample | place: Denmark | collected 2008 | reverse complement strand
CCGGCATTAAGTAAAATGGTTGAAATCTACGGATTGGAATTGGGAATTTTCGACATGGGTTGGCCTTCTGCTGCGGCGGTAGCTTACAACACTTCAGTCGGTGCTTTCATCATCCCTGTTTGCTTGGGAGTTAACTTATTAATGTTGCTTACCAAAACAACCCGTACCGTTAATATCGACCTTTGGAACTATTGGCACTTCGCATTTATCGGTGCTATCGTGTACTTCGCTTCCGACAATATCTATTGGGGATTCTTCGCTGCCATCATCTGTTACATCATTACACTGGTAATGGCTGATATGACTGCTCCTGCTTTCCAGAAGTTCTATGATAAAATGGACGGTATCTCTATTCCTCAACCGTTCTGCCAAAGTTTCGTTCCGTTTGCTATTGTAATCAATAAACTATTGGATAAAATTCCGGGATTCGACAAGCTGAATATCGATTCTGAAGGTATGAAAAAGAAATTCGGATTGATGGGTGAACCGCTGTTCTTGGGTATCGTAATCGGTTGCGGTATCGGCGCATTGGGTTGTGCCAGCTGGAAAGAAGTATTGGATAATATTCCGGGCATTTTAGGACTGGGTATCAAGATGGGTGCGGTGATGGAATTGATTCCACGTATCACCAGCCTTTTTATCGAAGGGTTGAAACCGATCTCTGACGCTACCCGCGAACTGATCGCTAAGAAATATAAGAATAACACCGGTTTGAGCATCGGTATGAGCCCTGCACTGGTTATCGGTCACCCGACTACCCTGGTGGTATCTCTGCTGTTGATCCCTGTCACTATCTTCCTGGCTGTTATCCTTCCGGGCAACCGTTTCTTACCGCTGGCTTCTCTGGCAGGTATGTTCTACCTGTTCCCGATGATTCTGCCTATTACAAAAGGTAACGTAGTGAAATCATTTATTATCGGCCTGGTGGCATTGATTGTAGGTCTGTATTTCGTAACAGGACTGGCAGGCTTCTTCACACTGGCTGCTAAAGATGTATACGAAGCAACAGGTGACCCGACAGTAAACATCCCCGCCGGTTTTGAAGGCGGCGCACTTGACTTTGCTTCCAGTCTCTTCTGCTGGGGTATCTTCCACCTTACTTACAGTCTGAAGATTATCGGCCCTGCCATCCTCGTGGCACTGGCACTCGGAATGGCTATCTACAACCGTATCCGCATGACTAGAAACGACGCAAAGAACGCATTGAACAGTAATAAGGAATAAGTAGAAAAGCCTTTAACTGATAATAATAAGTGGTATATAATATATAACTCAATAAAAAACTCGAAAGATGAAAAAATTAGCAATTGCAATGATGTTGGGTATCGCAGCAATGTCTGCCTCCGCCCAGGTGAATTACAAGATGCAAGTGGCTTGCAGCCCGCAAGACGTGAAAACGTATGATACTAACCGCTTGCGCAGTAGCTTCCTGATGGAAAAAGTAATGGTTCCAAACGAAATCAACGTTACTTATTCTATGTACGACCGTCTGATCTTCGGTGGCGCAGTACCTGCGACAAAAGAATTGGTACTTGAAACAATCGACCCGTTGAAATCTAAATTCTTCCTCGAACGCCGCGAACTGGGTGTCATCAACATTGGTGGCGAAGGTATCGTAACCGTAGACGGTAAAGAATATACGCTGAAATTCAAAGATGCTCTGTACGTAGGTAGAGGCAAGCAGAAAGTAACTTTCAAGAGCAAAGATTCCAGCAATCCTGCCAAATTCTACATCAACTCGGCTACTGCCCACAAGGAATACAAGACTCAATTGATTACTATCGACGGACGTAAAGGTTCTCTGAAAGCAAACTCATTCGCTGCCGGAAAGCTGGAAGAAAGCAACGACCGCGTTATCAACCAGTTGATTGTTAACAACGTACTTGAGGAAGGTCCTTGCCAATTGCAGATGGGATTGACTGAACTGAAACCGGGTAGCGTATGGAACACCATGCCGGCACACACTCACTCTCGTCGTGTAGAAGCATACTTCTACTTCAATGTACCGGAAGGAAATGCTATCTGCCACTTCATGGGCGAACCTCAAGAAGAACGCGTCGTATGGATGCAGAACGAACAAGCTATCATGTCACCGGAATGGTCTATCCACGCTGCTGCCGGAACAAGCAACTACATGTTTATCTGGGGTATGGCAGGTGAAAACCTCGATTACGGAGACATGGACAAGATCAAATATACAGAAATGCGCTAACCGTTGCGTATTCCTGTATTACATATAATTTTTCAGACGCAGATAACGCGGATAGCACGGATCAAAAAATAAGTATCCGCATTATCCGCGTCATCTGCGTCTAAAAGATTAGACTCATTTGCTCTTGATTCACAAACTCGTTTATCTTCTTTCTGTATTACCCCCAACGTTGCAAATGATAATGCTATGAGACATTTTTATATCCTTTGAAACAAATAGCATATATAATGCAACGAATAATACATGATTTTGACCAATTTTTACAAATAAAATTCAGTCGAAATACCGACCTTTGTCAACGAAACAAAATCTATTTAAATCCATTATCATGAATGCATTTCAAAAAACAGGCGAAAAGATGACAAACTACAGATGGACCATCTGTGCTATGCTATTTTTTGCTACTACAGTTAACTATCTCGACCGTCAGGTTCTCTCATTGACGTGGGATGAATTTATCAAACCGGAATTCCACTGGGACGAATCTCACTACGGTACTATTACTTCTGTTTTCTCCATTGTATACGCTATATGTATGCTGTTTGCCGGTCGTTTTGTCGACTGGATGGGAACTAAAAAAGGATTTTTATGGGCTATCGGTGTCTGGTCGGCAGGTGCTTGTCTTCATGCCGTTTGTGGTATTGTTACAGAAGCACAAGTTGGGCTTCATAGCGCAGCAGAACTGGCAGGTGCCACAGGAGATGTGGTAGTGACTATTGCTACGGTCAGTATGTACTGCTTCCTCGCCGCCCGCTGTATCCTCGCTTTAGGAGAAGCCGGTAACTTCCCTGCTGCTATTAAAGTAACTGCAGAGTACTTCCCTAAAAAAGACCGTGCTTATGCTACTTCTATCTTTAATGCCGGTGCATCTATCGGAGCATTGATCGCTCCTCTTACCATTCCTATTCTGGCAAAAATGTTCGGTTGGGAAATGGCATTTATCGTAATTGGTGGACTTGGCTTTATTTGGATGGGCTTCTGGATATTTATGTACGATGCCCCGTCGAAAAGCAAACATGTCAATCAGGCAGAGCTTGACTATATCGAGCAAGACCACCGCGAAGCAGGCAGTGCTCCAATGACAGACGAGAAAGATGAAAAGAGAATGAAGTTCTGGCAATGTTTCAGCTACAAACAAACATGGGCCTTTGTCTTCGGTAAGTTCATGACTGACGGCGTATGGTGGTTCTTCCTTTTCTGGACTCCGTCTTATCTGAATACACAATTCGGTATCAAAACCTCCGACCCGCTGGGTATGGCGTTGATCTTTACGCTTTATGCAGTGACTATGTTATCTATCTATGGTGGTAAACTACCTACTATCTTCATCAACAGAACAGGTATGAATCCGTATGCAGCCCGTATGAAAGCGATGCTAATCTTCGCCTTCTTCCCGCTGGTTGTACTGTTAGCACAACCGTTAGGTACTGTTTCTCCATGGTTCCCGGTTATCTTAATCGGTATTGGTGGAGCTGCTCATCAATCCTGGTCGGCCAATATATTCTCTACCGTAGGCGATATGTTCCCAAGAACAGCTATTGCAAGTATCACCGGTATAGGTGGTATGGCAGGAGGCGTAGGCTCTATGATTCTTCAGAAAGTGGCAGGTAACTTGTTCGTATATGCTTCCGGAACAACGATGATCGACGGCAAAGAGGTGGAAATGACAAAAGAATTACTCGAACAAGGAGCACAATTCGTACACCCAGCCATGACATTCATGGGATTCGAAGGCAAACCAGCCGGATATTTCGTTATCTTCTGCGTATGTGCAGTAGCTTATCTGTTGGGTTGGGTTATCATGAAGGCATTAGTTCCGAAATACAAACCTATCGTATTAGAGTAAATCTATTCGAACAGATAGAATCATTAAAAACAAAAGAGTAACTCGTCGCCGAGTTACTCTTTTGTTTTAGCCAATTATTCAAAAAAATGAAAAATGAAAAAATAAAAAAGCCTCTTCTCACGAAGAAGGCTTTTTAGGTTTACTTATCCTGCATCATCCTCCTGCAAAATTTTTAACCGAAACACTAGAAACAGTGTTTTTGCATTCCTATAATGAAGTATAGTAAACGTTAAGATGAAAAAAAGGGAAGTCTCACGACTTCCACAATTCTTCTAACCTTAAATCTAAATCTCTATGAAAAAAACGTGTTGCAAATATAGGCGTTTGTTCATTATTAAGGTGTTAATGAATTGCATAAAGAGAGAATAAAAACTAACATCTGCAAAATGATGCAATTTTTCAGAAGCTTTCTATTAATTTTAATAAACTTTTATAGAGTGGATTGCGTTCGAGGAGCTCGGGAACTCCTGTAATGAACATCTGTTTTCTTGCACGGGTCAAGGCAACATTCAGTTTCCGGTCGATCAAAACACCCTCTTCTTCCGTCAGATTGGATAGAAATTTTAGTTGGTAAGGGTAGTTGACACAGAAGGAATAGATTATTACATCACGCTCGCTTCCCTGGAACCGTTCTACTGTGTCAACTAGAATTCGGTTCAGAGCTGGAATACCTAATGATTCTATTTCTTTTTTTATCAATGCTATCTGACTCCGGTAAGGGGTAATGATTCCTAAAGTACGGGATTCGTCAAAATCTGTCTGATGATCTTCATAAATGCGAGCAGCTAAGTCGGCAACAATACGTGCTTCCGAATAGTTGATCTTTGCAGATGCTCCGGCCTTCTCCGGCACAGAGGGATAAAAAGCCAAACGACAGATAGTATCGGATGATTCTATTTGGTGAGGCAAGCCGACAGGGATCAGACGCCCTCCATAAAAGGCACGATTAGCAAACAAAGCAACTTCCGGATGCATTCGCCCTTGACGGCACAGCATATCGTAGGAGCGATGAACCGTTGCAGTACAGTTCCGGTAGAGGCGTTCAAACAAGGAATCTTTCAGATTGGTCAACCCGATAGACAGTAAAGATTCATCATAAATGGCCGATTGCTCCGTATTTTGCTGCACAACAGCAGGCAGTTGCTTATGATCTCCGATCAAGACAAACTTATCTATTGCATCTTTTCCGTCTTCTCCACGTGCACAGAGGATACCCAACAACTGCGGTTCCAATATTTGGGTAGCCTCATCAATAATGGCTACATCAAAATGCTTCAAACGAAACAGTTCCGGTTTGCCGGAAATAGCCGCTACCGTTCCCACAATAATCCGACAATTCCGGATGCGTTCGTACACTTCCGAACGACGGTTACAAGAGGATAATTCATTTTCAATCAGATGCCCGCGGTAGGCTTCATCACATGATAATTCACTTCCCACACGTATAAAATCAACAGCCGGAGCAATGGAAGCCAGCGACTTGCATATCTCATCGACAGCCCGGTTGGTGTATGAAAGCAAAAGAATCTGCGCATCTTTATCTGCATGAAAAGTCTCTACCATTTTCTTCAGGGCACATGAAGTTTTACCTGTTCCCGGAGGTCCGATAAGAAGGAAATAATCCTGTGCGGCTTTTGCTTTCAGGGCGATTCGCGTAAAATCGTCTTCCGAACGGGAAATCATGGAATCCAATGATTCATCAAAACGAGGAGGACGCTGTGACAACAACAAATCACGACGTTCCTTCCTTGCAGAAAGATAAATATATAAGCCCTGATACATCGAGCGGAATGTTGTATCCATCGTATCATGTTCTATCGCATAAAGGCTTTCGGCAGGAAGTACGGATGGATTCTGCTGGGTAGCACGTAAGCGAATACCTATTTCGTTTTCTGTCAGGTATTCAATATTACCCTTGAAAACCATTTTATTGGTAACGTTATCTGTATCGCGGTTACGTTCATAAAGGATAATGGCATCGCCTTGACGGAAATTAGGAAGAGAAGTCCCTGTTTCAAGAGCTTCACTTCTGACAGTCTTACTTGCAGAGGCTTCATTTCCAAGAATATCATTTCCAATAGCTTTATCTCCGGTAATGTCATTTCCAATAGCTTTATCTCCAGTAATATCATTTATGGTAGCCTCATTCAACAAAGTTTCCCCAGCCTTCTCCTTTTTAAAGAAAGAAAAAGTAAGTCCGGCTTTATGTTCATCGGCAGCATGATTCTCCTTTATTTTCAAATCATAAATGATTTCTCCGGCCTCGCATTTCTCCGCTAATGTAGAAAGCCATAAAGAAGCTGCCCCGGTACGTCCTTCATAATCCACATCACCGGATTTTGAAGTATAAAGTTCCTTTGTAATGAAGTTGTACACCGCATAGAAGTAATTCTTTTCCAGTGGAGAAAGAGCTTTCAGTTTCGATTGAAAGTTATCAATAGAAGGACGCAGATATGTTTCCCAAAAACGTCCTTTCAATCCTCGTTCATTCAAGGTGGAGGCATTGATTTCTTCCAGTTTTTGTGCCGTATATTCCAGACTGTTGCGTAATTGGACGCCATATTCATCGGCCACAATCCGGTTACGCAAATCAATCACCCGACGTACCATCGCCCATGAAGGACGGGAGGGATAAAGGAGCGGATAACGGGTATAAAGCAAATAGGCTTTCACTTTCCGGTGATCCATTCCCATCGAATATTGCAGGACTGCTTGATAAAGTAACATCTGTACTTTATTATTCTCCTTCGGCTCTACCTTGCCTCGGATAGCGTATTCATCCGCCTTGCCGGATTTCATTTCTATGAAAGAAGACATATCCCGCTGCATATAGTCGAGACGTCCCTGAAGTCCGAGTGCTTCACAGATATAAGACGGTTCGAGCACGGCATCCGTCTTGTCCAGTTCATAACCGGCTGCATGAAAGGTATCATTGACCGTTTCACGAATATGATCGAAGTGCAGTTTGCAGTCCTCAAAGAATTGGCGTTCTTTCTCTTTGTCGCGCAAATCGGAACAGGCAGCCAGCTCAATAGGATAACGCCGGAAGGCTTTCTGCATACAGGTACGATAATCTATGTCTTCACTCTTCGCATGAATCCATTCGTCCAGGAAAAGATTGGCTATATTTCCCAGTAACAGAGGCCGGGCATTTTCGATCGGTTGAAGACGGGAAAGAAAATAATTGGCCGGATGATGCCCGTAATCACGGAAACACTCTGCCAAAGAACTGATGTCAAGTAAATAATCCGGTTCGAGTACAATGAAAGAAGGAGTCAGGATTCCCGCCTCATCCACTGCAACATCCAATAAATTGACCTGGGCATGACGCCAAAGCAGTTTGCACGTTTCTGCAAACTCTTCATTGATTTGAGGGATATTATAACGAACTAAATATGGTTTCTCCGAGACTTCGTCCAAGGGAGTCACATACAAATATTGCTCATCGGCATACTGGAAGCAGACACGCATCCGCTGCACCCGTTCGCGGGCAGGAGGCGCAACCAGATAGGTGGCATCCGCACGCGGAAGTAGGCGGTATAATTCCAAGGGAATATCCTCTTCCAAGAGTTTACGAATAAAAAAAGCTAATGTTTTCGCATCGCGCAAGAGTTGTTCCCGGTTGGGCTCCTGCTGGCGGTTCAAGATAGCATTCGAAGTGAGCCGGAAAGTATGCAGCCGGTTCTGCTCTGCAACAGAGAGACCGACCTTAGCCGCCACAAAACTGATTCGTGCGGAAAGGTCGGTCATCTGTAAGCTTTCGTTTTGCATTTGCGCGCGACAAATACGCTCCAGCAAGTCGCGCATTTGCTTATATCCTACGGCAAGATAAGCATCTTCCGTCCGGCAAACTGCTAAAAGGATTTCATAAGATTCTATCGCTTCACTCTTCGGACAGGGCAACTTCATCTCCAGCTTCATCTTCAACTTCCTCTTCTGTTTTCTTCTTGTCCTTTATCATCAAAATACTCATCTCGTACAACAGATAAAGCGGAATAGCAACAACACTCAAGGTGAACGGGTCTCCCGTCGGAGTAATAATAGCAGCAGCTATCACTATGACGACAACCGCATGACGGCGGTATTTCCGCAGGAAGGACTTGTTGACCACTCCCATTAAAGAAAGCAACCATGTAACCAATGGAAGTTCAAAAGCCAATCCCATGCAGAGAATCAGCATCATAAAATTGTCGATATAAGAATTGAGCGACAGGATATTCTCCACTTCCGAACTCAACTGATAAGTAGAAAGGAAACGGAGAGTCAACGGATAAACCATAAAGTAGCCCAACAGTACACCGATGAAGAACATCAGTGTTCCGATAGTCAATGCTTTACGCACGCCCTTTCTCTCATTCGGATAAAGGGCGGGATTGATGAAACGCCATATTTCAAAAAAGATATAAGGCATAGCCGTCACCACCGACATCCAGAATGCTGTCGACATGTGAATAAAGAAAGGAGCAGCCAAGTTGATATTGACCAGCTTCACATAAAATTGTTGCGTGAAGAAGTCATCGGTCAAATCAAATGTTTTACCGATATGCCGTAATAAATCGTAGAATATGAAATCATTGTGGCAAGGCGCAAGTATTACATGGTCGAAGAGGTAGGGCATAGCAATAAAATAGCCTATTGCCAATACAAACCAAACTCCAACTACCCGAAAAAGTACCTTACGCAATTCGTCCAAATGATCCCAAAAGGTCATTTCTGCCATCCGTATGTTGTGCTCTTTTAGTTCTTAGAAGGATCTACAGGTTTGTCCAACTCGTCTTTAGCCTTGTTTATTTCATCTTTCGCTTCGTTCACACCGTCTTTGAAGCTTTTTACGCCTTTGCCTAATCCGCGCATCAGTTCAGGAATTTTCTTTCCACCAAAAAGAAGAAGGATAACCAAAGCGATAATAATCCATTCGGAACCACTGGGCAAAAAGCCTAACAATAATAAGTTTGTCATAAGTTTATTTGATATAAGAGGTTTTTAATAGTTGCTGCAAATATAATCATTTTCACCACAGATTACACGGATTCACACAGATTTATAGCTTATCTTTCGATTTATTGCTACTATATATTCTCTTCAATCTGTGTGAATCCGTGTAATCTGTGGTGAATTAATCCTGATAATATACCCGTTTCACCCGTGTCGATATACTTGTCAACACTTCATAAGGAATCGTTTCCAGCTTATCGGACAACACCGTAATCGGCAGATCATCACCGAAGATGATAGCCTGATCGCCTTCCCGACAATCAATATCCGTCACATCGATCATGCAGACGTCCATACAGATATTCCCCACATAAGGAGCTTTCTTTCCGTTCACCAGGCAATAGGCGTTGCCGCGTCCCAAGTGGCGGTTCAGTCCATCCGCATAACCAATAGGAATAGCTGCAATGCGGGAAGGGCGTACCAAATGCCCCATCCGGCTATATCCTACCGTATCTTCTTGGGGAACATCCCGGATCTGAAGGATGGTGGTCTTGAGCGTACTTACATTATGTATTATCGAATTGTCTATCGGGCTGACTCCATAAAGTCCGATTCCCAAGCGCACCATATCGTACTGTGCTTCGGGGAAACGCTCGATTCCTGCCGTATTACAGATATGACGAAGAATCTTATGAGAGAAGGCGGCCTGCAATTCTTGCGAACCTTTCTCGAACAATTCAATCTGTCCGCGGGTGAAAGCGTCGAACTGCGACGAATCACTTCCTACAAAATGAGAGAATACCGAACGGGGAATCACCGCGCTCTGATTCTTCAGTCGACGGATAAGCAATGGAATATCCTCTACCGCAAAGCCCAAACGGTGCATACCTGTATCAAGTTTCACATGAATGGGGAAGTTGGTGATTCCTTCTTTCTCCGCAGCTTTGATGAGTGCGTCGAGCAGATGGAAATTATAGACTTCCGGTTCCAGTTTATAATCAAACATGGTTTTGAATGCAGTAAGTTCCGGGTCCATAATGATAATAGAGGCGGTAATGCCTGCCTTGCGGAGTTCGGAACCTTCGTCAGCAACGGCTACGGCCAGATAATCGACATGGTGTTCCTGCAAACTCTTGGCAATTTCATACGAACCGGCTCCGTAAGCTGATGCTTTCACCATACAGATCATCTTTGTTTCCGGATGGCGAAGCATAGAACGGTAATGGTTCAAGTTGGCTACCATCGCCCCGAGATTTACTTCAAGAATGGTTTCATGTACCTTCAATTCGAGGGTTTCGGATACCAGATCAAAGTTGAACACGCGGGAACCTTTCACCAGAATCACTTCCGAATGAAGCGATTTGAGTATATTGGATGCAAGGAGTGCTTCTGTGTTAGGAAAGAAATAGCGTTCGAGATCATCATCAAAACGGGCAGAACAAGAAGATATCTCCTGCCCTACTCCAATCAGTTTATTAATACCTTTACTCTGCACCAATTGTGCCACACGCCGATAAAGCGTAGCGGTACTTTGTCCGGTTTCCAGTATATCCGACAGGATAAGCGTCCGTTTCAAGCCTTTCTTTTCCGAGCGGCGTACAAGGAAATCGAGAGCAATATCCAATGATGCCAGATCTGAATTATAGCTATCATTAATCAGTACACAGTTATTCTTCCCCTCTTTCACCTCCAGACGCATGGCAATCGGTTCGAGACGGGCCATCCGCTCTGTTATCTGGTCGGCAGGTGTCATCAGGTAAAGACAAGCTGCCAGACAATTCAGTGCATTTTCAATGGAAGCGTCATCGATGAAAGGGATACAGAAAGTATTATCCATCTCCAGATAACGATAGGATATAACGGTATGATCTTCTTTCTTGGTCACACGGCTGATATACAACGGGCGTTCAATGTCTGTACGGCTCCAGGCAATCTCACGTGCCGTCAGCATTGATTTTGCGACACAATTGCTGATTAACTCGTTATCACCGTTGTAAATCACGACATCACAGTCTTTGAAAAGCGTCAGCTTTTCCATGCATTTCTCCTGCAAGGAGAAGAAGTTTTCCTGATGGGCACCACCGATATTGGTCAGAATACCAATAGTAGGCTTAATCATTCGTTTCAAAGCTCCCATCTCCCCCATCTCGGAAATACCGGCTTCGAAAATACCCAGCTCGGCTTCTTCAGAAAGTTGCCACACAGAAAGTGGGACTCCGATCTGCGAATTATAACTGCGTGGAGAACGAACGATGCAACGATCCGGGCTAAGTAACTGATGCAACCACTCCTTCACAATGGTTTTTCCATTACTGCCGGTGATACCGATCACAGGGATCTTAAATTTATCACGATGTGTTTCGGCAAGCTTCTGCAAAGCTTTCAGAGGATTGGGAACGATGAGGAAGTTGAGAGTTGAGAGTTGAGAATTGAGAGTGGGCTGCGCACCATCATGCTGCATAGAACTCTCAACTCTCAACTCTCCATTCTCAACTTCTTTAAAGTCTTCTTCCGTAATTACAAAATTACGTACGCCCCGGTCATATAAATCGGGGATATAACGGGCTCCGCTATTTCGTTTGGTAGTTAAAGCAAAAAAAAGAGTTTCTTCCGGAAAACTCAAAGAGCGGCTGTCTGTTAGCAGCCAATCAATAGTCGCTTTATGTTTGCCCACACGGCGGGCACCGATACTTTTGGCTATGGATTCAATCGCATATGACATAGTTCTGTTTCTTTTTGAAAATCTAAGTACGGGTATTTTCCGATAAGTCGTTCTATTTTTAACACTATTTGTCCTAAAAAGCGTTGATACGCCTCTGATTCGGGATGAAAGGGTTTGTGCGCCAAGTCCCGGCGGATGTCTTGCACAGCTACGATAACCTGCTTTGTTTCAGGAGAAAAGAAGGTTTCGGAGAAGCGTTCCCACAGGTAACGAATCGCCAGAGGAGACGGATGCAACATGTCATCGGCATAGAAGCGATAATCACGTAATTCATCCAATATGATTTCATAAGAGGGGAAATAGAACACTCGTTCCGGAAACAGTTGTTGCAATCGGTCGATGGCGAGCAGCAGAGTCGATTTGCTTAACTGGTTGGCGTGCATCCCGTCGCGTATATGACGGATCGGGCTGACTGTAAACAACCATTTCAGATCCGGATTCCGGGCTGACATTTCGGTGATGAGTGCTGTATAATCTTCTACAATTTCTTCTACAGACAGCCGGTAACGCAAAAAGTGACTCTCCGGCAATTGATGGCAATTAGCTACCACTTGTCCACTCTCCTTTTGTTTATAAACGTAAGCAGTTCCCATTGTCACCATCAGCCAGTTCAATTCCGGCAGTTTTTTATAAGCGTGGTGAAGACGTGAATTTATGGCATGCAATGTCTCTTCGGGCGTAAAAGCAGAAAAAGAGCCATGATGCATCGGGCTATGCCATAAATCTTTGTAGGCAAACAGATCTTGTTTGTTGTATTCCTTATTTCTTATAATCTCCCTCAAAGCAGATGAGACGGACAAAGGATTATAAAGAATACCAAAAGGATTCAGGTCCAGTTGAAATCCGGCATCCATTAATTGTCGCCCGATATTTTCCGCAAAACAGGACCCCATCAGAAGAATATGATCTGCGTGACTGACCGACGGCATCCCGGCAGGTAGTTCTACAGATGTTTGAAAGTTCATACGATTTTCCATCATTTCATTACGTTTCATGTGCAAAAGTAATCAAAAAACTATTTCCACCCTCTTTTTCCTCACGATTCAATAATCTTAGGAAATAAGAAAAACAGATGCGTCTCTATGCCGGATAAGATTTTATAAAGAAAAGGAGGCCGAATATACTTTCTTTTCGTATTTTTGCACTAAATTTCCTAGAATCATGAATAGTGAACCAACATATAACTTGTTAAACTCCATCAATTACCCCGAAGACCTACGTAAACTAACCGTAGAGCAACTGCCGGAAGTATGTGATGAACTAAGGCAAGACATTATTAAAGAACTCTGCTGTAACCCCGGACACTTCGCCGCCAGCCTGGGGACCGTGGAACTGACCGTAGCTCTGCACTACGTCTACAATACACCATATGACCGTATTGTATGGGACGTGGGACATCAGGCATACGGCCACAAGATTCTTACAGGACGCCGTGAAGCATTTTCTACGAACAGAAAACTCGGTGGAATCCGCCCTTTCCCGTCTCCGGAAGAAAGCGAATATGATACTTTCACGTGCGGACACGCTTCCAATTCTATTTCTGCCGCTCTCGGTATGGCCGTCGCAGCCACCCGGAAAGGAGACGCCAAACGCCATGTAGTAGCCATTATCGGCGACGGATCAATGAGTGGCGGACTGGCTTTTGAAGGACTGAACAACGCATCTACCACGTCGAACAACCTGCTCATTATCCTGAATGACAATGATATGGCAATCGACCGCAGCGTAGGAGGCATGAAGCAGTATCTTTTCAACCTGACAACTTCTAACCGCTATAATCAGCTACGTTTCAAGCTCTCGCGTATGTTGTTCAAGCTTGGCATTTTAAACGAAGAACGCCGCAAAGCGCTCATCCGTTTCGGAAATAGCCTGAAATCAATGGCGGCCCAGCAACAAAATATTTTTGAAGGGATGAATATCCGTTACTTCGGTCCGATAGACGGACACGACGTAAAGAACCTGGCAAGAGTATTACGTGACATCAAAGATATGCAAGGACCTAAAATCCTGCATCTGCATACTATCAAAGGAAAAGGATTCGGACCGGCAGAGAAGCACGCCACCGAATGGCATGCTCCCGGCAAATTCGATCCCGTCACCGGCGAACGTTTCATTGCCAACACCGAAGGAATGCCCCCGCTTTTCCAGGACGTATTCGGAAATACACTGGTGGAACTTGCCGAAGCCAACCCGAAGATTGTCGGTGTCACTCCCGCCATGCCCAGCGGCTGTTCGATGAATATATTGATGGAAAAAATGCCGAAACGTGCTTTCGATGTCGGTATTGCCGAAGGACATGCAGTTACCTTCTCCGGAGGAATGGCAAAAGACGGGCTGCAACCGTTCTGCAATATCTATTCTTCTTTTATGCAACGGGCACATGACAATATCATCCACGACGTAGCGATTCAGAATCTTCCTGTTGTTTTGTGTCTCGACCGCGCCGGACTGGTTGGCGAAGACGGTCCCACTCATCACGGAGCTTTTGACATGGCATGTTTACGTCCGATCCCTAATCTGACTATCAGCTCCCCCATGGACGAACAGGAATTACGTCGCCTGATGTATACGGCACAATTGCCGGACAAGGGACCGTTCGTGATCCGTTACCCCCGTGGACGCGGTGTATTGGTGAACTGGAAATGTCCGTTGGAAGAAATTCCGGTAGGAAAAGGACGGAAACTGAAAGAAGGTAATGACCTTGCAGTGATTACTATCGGACCGATAGGAAACATAGCTGCCCGCGCCATCACCCGGGCAGAAGCTGATTTAAATCTGTCTATCGCCCATTACGACCTACGATTCCTGAAACCGCTGGATGAAGAACTGCTACATGAAATAGGACAGAAATTCCAACATGTCCTGACTATTGAAGACGGGATTATCAAAGGCGGGATGGGTAGTGCTATCCTTGAATTTATGGCAGACAACGAATACAAACCGACCGTGAAGCGTATCGGTATCCCTAACCTATTTGTAGAGCATGGATCAGTTGCCGAACTGTATCAACTGTGCGGCATGGATGAAGAAGGGATTCTGACTAAAATAAAAGAATTTATCAATTGACATGAAGATTATTATTGCCGGTGCCGGCAACGTGGGCACCCATTTGGCCAAGCTGTTATCGCGCGAGAAGCAAGACATTATCTTGATGGATGATAACGAAGAGAAACTAAGTGCTCTTAGCGCCAATTTTGACTTGCTGACTGTTGCCGCTTCTCCTTCTTCCATCTCCGGATTGAAAGAAGTAGGCGTCAAAGAAGCCGACCTTTTTATCGCAGTCACACCGGACGAAAGTCGCAACATGACTGCCTGTATGCTGGCCACCAACCTGGGAGCTAAAAAAACAGTGGCGCGTATCGACAACTATGAATATCTTCTGCCTAAAAATAAAGAGTTTTTCCAGAAACTGGGAGTAGATTCTCTGATTTACCCGGAAATGCTGGCTGCTAAAGAAATCGTATCCTCCATGCGTATGAGCTGGGTACGCCAATGGTGGGAGTTCTGTGGAGGTTCTCTGGTTCTGATTGGTACGAAGATGCGCGAAAAGGCTGAAATCCTGAATATACCGCTGCATCAGCTAGGCGGTCCCAACATTCCTTATCACGTAGTAGCCATCAAACGCGGAACGGAAACGATTATCCCTCGTGGAGACGATGTTATTAAATTGCATGACATTGTTTATTTCACCACTACCCGCAAATACATTCCTTACATACGTAAGATAGCCGGCAAAGAAGACTATGCCGACGTACGCAATGTAATGATTATGGGAGGTAGCCGTATCGCAGTCCGTACCGCACAATATGTGCCGGACTATATGCAGGTGAAAATAGTGGATAATGACCTGAACCGTTGCAACCGTCTGACAGAACTACTGGATGATAAGACAATGATTATCAACGGAGACGGTCGTGACATGGATCTGCTTATCGAAGAAGGGCTAAAAAATACCGAAGCATTTGTAGCCTTGACCGGCAACTCGGAAACGAATATCCTGGCCTGTCTCGCCGCCAAACGTATGGGAGTGGAAAAAACGGTAGCAGAAGTGGAGAACATCGACTATATCGGTATGGCAGAGAGTCTCGACATCGGCACGGTTATCAATAAAAAAATGATTGCTGCCAGCCACATCTACCAAATGATGCTGGATGCCGACGTTTCTAATGTGAAATGCCTGACTTTTGCCAATGCGGACGTTGCAGAATTCACCGTACCGGAAGGAGCTAAAATAACCAAACACCTGATTAAAGACCTAGGACTTCCAAAAGGTACTACCATCGGAGGAATGATCCGTAACGGAGAAGGTATCCTGGTGACAGGTGATACGCAAATCCTCCCCGGCGACCATGTAGTCGTATTCTGCCTAAGCATGATGATTAAAAAGATTGAGAAGTTCTTTAACTAAGTATTAAGTATCAAGTATTATTTAATAAATTACTTGTCTATGATTAACTCGAAGATGATATTCCGGATTCTGGGTTTTCTGCTTCTGATAGAAACAGCCATGCTGTTATGTTGTGGAGGGGTCTCTCTTTTCTATAAAGAAAACGACTTGCAAAGCTTCCTGATTTCATCAGCCGTCACTGCCTGCATCGGGGTTCTGCTGCTCGCTATTGGAAAAGATGCAGTAAACTCCCTGAATCGCCGTGATGGATATGTCATAGTCAGTGCAGCATGGGTCACCTTTTCCCTTTTCGGAATGTTGCCTTATTATATAGGAGGGTATATCCCAAGTGTCACGGATGCATTTTTTGAAACGATGTCCGGGTTCAGCAGTACTGGTGCCACTATCTTGAATAATATAGAGTCAATGCCTCATGGAATACTTTTCTGGCGAGCTATGACGCAATGGATAGGTGGTCTGGGTATTGTATTCTTCACCATTGCCGTTCTACCGATTTTCGGTGTGGGTGGGATTCAGGTGTTTGCAGCAGAAGCCAGTGGACCTACTCATGATAAAGTGCATCCCCGCATTGGCATCACCGCTAAATGGATTTGGGGTATTTATGCCGGAATGACGGGAACATTAATTGTCCTATTAGTACTCGGCGGTATGAGCGTATTCGATAGTATATGTCATGCTTTCACAACTACCAGCACCGGTGGATTTTCTACCAAACAAGCGAGTATTGAATATTATCACTCACCCTATATCGATTATGTAATCTCTACTTTCATGTTTCTTTCGGGCATCAACTTCACGCTATTACTGTTGATGTTCAATGGAAAAATAAAAAAGTTCATTCATGATGCAGAGTTGAAATTCTATTTCTTGTGTGTTTCTTTTTTTACTATATTTATTGCCGTCTGGCTCCATCAGACTTCTTCTATCTCCATAGAAGAAGCGTTCCGCAAATCACTATTCCAAGTGATCTCCTTGCAAACTTCTACGGGATTTGCTACTGCCGATTATATGCTATGGCCTTCTATCCTTTGGGGATGTCTTGTAATAGTAATGATCATCGGAGCTTGTGCCGGCAGTACAACCGGAGGTATCAAATGTATTCGTATGGTTATTCTGCTTCAGGTTGCAAAAAACGAATTCAAGCATATTCTTCACCCTAATGCCGTGCTCCCGGTACGAGTAAATAAGCAAGTGATTTCCCCTTCAATACAATCTACCGTACTAGCTTTCACCTTTTTGTATGCAGTCATTGTGATTATCAGTGTACTTGTCATGATGGGCTTAGGAGTAGGTTTTTTGGAATCAATCGGAACAGTGATCTCAAGTATAGGCAATATGGGACCGGGACTCGGCACATGTGGCCCGGCCTTTTCATGGAGTGAACTGCCGGATGCTGCCAAATGGCTACTCTCTTTCTTAATGCTCTTGGGACGTTTGGAATTGTTTACAGTATTATTGCTTTTCACTTCCGGTTTCTGGAAAAAGAATTAAGAAGGTTCTTCTTCAGAGGCTGGGATTTCTTCTTATTCATTTCCCGGATTAGAAGATTATCTTTGGACAAATTTATAGTTAAAGTATAAATCTGTCCATTACAATAATATAAAGCTGATTAATAGAAAGATAGAAACTAAATTTCGTCATCTGATTTAACTTTATCCAGTGATAACAATTACTTTTATATATCCATATCTTTCAGAAAAGAGTGCCACCATCAATATCCAACCACAAATACACTTTCTTTTTACTATATACAAAGAAATGGTTGCTTTTATTTGATTATAATAAACCACAGGTATAGAATAATCAAATAAAAACAACCATCCAACAAATCTAAGCTTAATCCTTATAACGATATGCTTTCTAAATGGGAGTGATGTATCTACTTCAAATTAAATAGAAATTCATAATGCCCTGCTTCTACATCAACAGTCTGCTTTTTAATACTCACTTTCTTCTTATTCATCTTACATGAGACAGCATTATTGGGGATGCAAATTGTAGCTGTTGTTCCGGCAGGAACTGTCAATTGAAGGTTCAGCTGGTTATCATCTTCCAACTTCCAATTAACAGCAATTGTGCCATAAGGTGATTCTTTCGTTACTTTTGCCCAGGTCACACCATTCGGAATTTGAGGATCGACATAGAAGTGACGATATCCAGGTTCAGCCTCGTCAAGACGTATTCCTCCTACAGCCTGATAAAACCAAGTACCAATTCCATTGTAACAATTGTGCACACGACTTCGTTCTCCGCTCCAATATTCCCAAGTCGCTGTCGCACCACGATCAATCATATACAGATAACCGGGATAATCACGTTTCTTCATCATTTGATAGAAGAAATCCACTTGTTTATTCCGAACAGCCCATTCAGTCAAAATAGGTACTCCAACCAAACCAACAGCAATATGTCCTTTATGCTTTTCTTCGGTCATCATAACGACATTCTCTTTCACTTTATTATACAAAGAATCAGGTACAACACCTACCAACATAGGATAGCACATATCCAATTGTGAGCCGGTAGAATAGATTCCTTCATCCGCACGGTAGAACGTCTGATGAATCAACTTGTTAAGTTTTTCTTTACGAATAGCAAACTCTTCCGCCTCTTCTTTGTTTCCTAATGTTAAGGCTGTCTTATACATGGTGCTCAAGCATTCGCTGATAAAACAGTTACTTACCAAATCCACTGAAGCCTGATTACCTGCATCTACTCCCATGGGTGCCAGCCAATCGCCCAAATACCAGTCACGGTATTTGGTATCGGGCCAACGTTTCAGCAAACCATCTACTGTATATTTATCAACATACTTAAACCACTCTTTCATTTGAGAATAATATTTCTCAATCAAGCGGGGATCATTATAGTTGACATACGTTCTCCAGGGAGCCTGTACAAAGAATCCGCACCAATACGGACCGCCGCCACCGGCACCCGGATTAGGACCAACATGCGGCAAACTTCCTCCTTCACGCATGGAGTCTCCCCATGTTTGTATCCAGTTTTCAAATGTTGGAGCTACATCGTACATCGTTTGCAAAGACATCGTCGACGAGTTTCCATCACCACCATACCCTGCACGTTCCAAATGTGGACAATCTACCATATATCCACTAAAAGTCAAACATTTCATAGTATACTGAATCATATTATGGATATCATTCAAGTCAGCATCCGAACATTCAAAAGTAGCAGTCTGTTTGTAATCTCCATAAATTTGCAGAGATTTCATAGCACCTGTTTCCGGTTCTTGAGGAAGATTGGAGATGCGCACGTATCGGAAAGCGTGATGATTGAATTTATTTCTGAAGTACTCTCCTTGCTTACCACCAGATATATAGATATCACTTTCACCTTGCTTGTCAAATTCACCGTCTTTCGTCAAATTATCACTATACTCCATGATAACCTCATGCCCTGCCGGCAATATAGGCATTTGCATCTCAAACCATCCGGTCTGAACCTTTCCCATATCTACCAGCCATGTATCATCATCTATTTTTTTTACAGAAACAGCCTGCAAGGTCTGATGTATCTTGTTTACCTCACACATTTGAGGAGAAGCAAAATGATCAGGAACATTCACTTTCACAACAGGAGTCCATTTCATTTTGTCTAAAGCCTGTGTTGAGAGATCTCGCGGAAGAATCCTTCCATCTAGCCTCTCACCTCCAAACTGCAAAGCACGCCAAGTACCTGTATCCGAATAACCACTTTCACGTCCGTTCCATGATTCGTCTGTCTTCGTTACCACTTCCCATTTACCGTTTCTCAACACATCCAGTTCTGCCTTTACCAACGGACCTTCATAAGCAGCTCCGAAAGTAGTCGTTTTATACCAACCTTGTCCCAGCCAGATAAGCAGATCATTTTCTCCTTCTCTTAGATAAGGAGTTACATCATAAGTAACAATCAGTGAACGTTTAGATAAATGTGATACAGCAGGTGTAAGGACATCTTTCCCTACCTTTTTCCCATTGACATAAATTTCGTGATACCCCAACGTATTTACATGCAGGAAAGAAGTCTCCCCTTGAGTCAGCTTCACTTTTTTGCGAAGAATAGGAGCACAAATCTTACCACCCTCAATAGAAGCCCCTATATAATCTCCTTGCATCTGTGATTTATTCAAGATACCAACTCCAAAACGAGCAACTGGACTCCATGATGAAACTTGTTTTTTAGCATCCCAAACACGTACCCGCCAATAGCACAAAGAACGGGAAGTTAAAGCCTTACCCTGATAAGGAACCATAACAGAAACATTGGATTTCAATTTCCCGGTATTCCATAAATCAGCCCTATCCTGCGTCAACAGAATACTATCCGAAGCTACCTGTATCTCATAATAAGTCTGCCCGCCTTTCCAGCCGTTTCCCTTCAACTTCCAACTGAAGTGAGGGGTCACATTATCAATTCCTAGAGGATTAATAAGATTTTCACATTTCAACTCTGACAAATAAAAAGCAGTTGTTTTCTGACTTCCATACACTATCACAGACAGCCAACAGAAACAACAAACTAAACATAATAACCGTTTCATACTATTCATTTTCTATTATTACTCAATTCTTGTCAGCCTCACTTTATGAGTGACAGGTTTATTGATTTTATAAATTGTTTCAACAATAGTCTTCATATAATTGCTCCAAACCTCCCGTATTTCGGGATTCATCGCTTTTATATACCAGTCGTAGCTCATCCTAAGGAAACCATCTTTAGGTAAATATTCCTTCAGTTTATCGATAGCCTTTTGATCATCTGCAAACAGTAATCCTTCCTTTTTCAAGAATGAATATTCGGTCCACAAGTATTCTCTGAAGCGTTTCTCCACTTCAAACCGTTCTTCATTCAGATACATGATTTTCGCAGCTTGTTGATATTGGGGAGTATTCGGGTAATCTGCCAAATTCACTCCATTCGCCAACTTTTCGGATGAGAGATTGTCAATAAACTGATTGTCTATAGTTAACCGATACATTCCTTTCTCTAAGTTTGTTACCTGAAAACGTTCCTGATTAAACTCTTCCATAAATGGAACCAACCGCATTGCACCGCGTTGTGACCTTTTATTTCCCCAGCCACTTCTAGAAATAGAATCCAGCGGATAAGGAAGAGCATACGCCAGATAATCAAAAGTCAGATCAGTTCCGTTCTTTTTTAGTTTTGAAATCTTACAGTTCTTATGGGTTATTACAGATGAATGATATGCATCAATAGATACTGATGACACTTCATCCCCAGCCAGTCCCTGTGCTTTCAGAAACAAATAGGCCATAACCATCTGTCCGTCATTATCCGGATGAATTCTATCTATCCTGCAGAAAGTAAATGTAGAATCTGCCTCCTGCTCTTTTCTGCTTATCTCACGCATCGGTTGGTTAAAATCAACAAAACCCCAGCCATTCTTTTTAGACGATATACGTTGGGCATCTATTATTTTTAAAATAGCGTTATTCTTATTATGCAATATAAAATTATTAAACTTGGAAGTCTCATCATAAGGAGAACCACCAATCAAAACTTTCTTTATTTTATTTTTAGCCAGTAAGCGTTCTTCTATTTCCCGATAGCTTTCCAATGACTTTGCAATCCGTTGTTCTGACAGTTCTTTTGCATTGTCTTTCATGTAAATATCATAACCGGTATCGTTCATACCGAAAGTTAGAGTCACATAAGTTGGTTTCCTGTTGAAAACATCATAGTCCAAACGATCCTTCATATCCCACGCACTCTCTCCACCAATTCCGGCATTCATGATAGTAATCGGTTTATCCGGGAAACGAGTCATGTAATACAGCCAGATAAATGAATGATAATGTCCGCCGTGAGTAATGCTGTTTCCTACAAATACCACACGTTCCCCTTCTTCAAACCGGGGTATTGTTGTTTGTGCCTGTAAGTAATCGCAATTTATATAAACTAAAGATAACAACAAGAGTATTCTCATTTTTAGTCTATTAGCCATTTTCTTTATTCTTTTAATCAAACCATAAAGATAACCGTACAACAATCAATCTACTATATCCAGCTTATTCTTCTCTGCTTTCCCATACTGTTTCACCAATACACTTACGCCTCCTTTCAACAGTTCGGGAGTCGCCTCCATAGTGATAACCTTTTCTTCGCCCGGCATCAACGTCACATAATTATCGGACATAATAATTGGAAGTATTCGTTTTTGCGTAGCCTTATTAACAAGCCTCACCCGATTAGCAAAAGCCACAGTCTCGGAATTGTTCTTTACAGCTATCTTCATCTTTCCGTCAGACATCGATTTATCCACCAATCGGCAAGACAAAGCAACTTCCGGAAGTGTGTTCAGCAATGTATAGTCAAGATCTCTCACGCCATTCCGCCAATAGAAGTTTTCAGAGATTAGATTACCTTTGGCATCTATCAGTTCCAACTTGATAAAATGAAGCGGAGTTAGTTCTTCTATCTCTTTTGGTTTCTCACCGTAGATTTCGAATTCGAACAATGAATATCCAAACTGTGTGGCACGGCTGATGCCTGCCAATTTCACATAACGTGCTGTAACAGGTTCCAATTCAATCTGTTCAGTACCACCTCTTCCATCTTTGTTGGTATAAACGGTTTTCCATTCTTGCGCATCATTCGATACTTGCAGTTCGTATTTCTTAGCACAAGCTGCCTCCCATTTCAAAATAATCTTTTCTATCTTTTCTTCTTTACCAAGATCAATGTATATCCATTGAGGATCACTGTATGCACTTTCCCAACGACTTCCCGCTCCTCCGTCAGTAACCATTGAAGCACTTTTAGAGGCACTTGTTGAAGAAGAAGCTACAGCCTTCTTTCCATAAGCCAGATTGAAAGGATTAAAGTTCAAAGAAAATGCTTCCGCAATGTTGCTGGCTGCCACATCGACCTGTTTTGTCTGTCCGTATGCAGGCACTTCTTTTCCATTCAAGTCGTAAATTGTAGCTTTAGCTATTGCACCTTTCAAGTCCTTTGCTGTAGTATTTATTACTTTTATATTGTTATTGGAAGCATTCCATTGGATATGTAAAGGTTCACAAGCCTTTTTTGCTCCCCAATAAGCACCTGTAGGATCGTAATAATAGTCATAAGTCTGCCATACAAACGAGGGATAAGCCGGATGACTCATCCAGATCAGAAGTCCGGCTGCATCATTCCACATCTTATCGTTCCAAGCCTCATACATACCTTTCATCACTTCGAGATTCAGCATTTGCGCTTTCTCGCAGAACTCTTCCAGTCCGGATGACTCTCCGTACTGTGTGTTCACTGAATTCTTATAATTAACCGGGTTGGCATTAGACGCTTCCTTACCGAAGAAATGTTTGTTCCATACATTATCATCATCATTCTTCAACTGCTCATCGGTAGGCAGAGGCCACCAGTCTTTTTCCGGAATAAACTCTTTGATACTTTCAAATGTCGGGAAAGTGGCTGTTCCTATTTCTGTACGCATACCGTAACCGTGATCAATGCCATAAGGATAAGCCGGTGTATTAAATGCCAGATTACTGCCTGAAGTTTCAAAATGGTGTCTTGGAGGTTGATTTCCCCACCAACCACTTCCGGACAATCCATCCTGATTGGAGCAAGACTTATACATACGGTCATTATTGTCCTCCTTCGCAATCATTTCACGCAGGTAATTATCCAAATCCGGTGCCGGATGCGTTTCATTTGCTCCACACCAAATAGCAATGGAAGGATGGTTTCTAAGGCGTCTGACTTTATCAAGAGCATTCGCTTTAAATGCTTCCGGTTGCGCCACGTCATTGTATGCTACATATAACCAGAAATCATTCCATACCATAATTCCATATTTATCACAATAATCATAAAACTCATCATCAGTAACACAACCGGTCCATAGACGGATCATATTGTAGTTCATTTCCTTATGAAGTCTGATTTTCGTTTCATACTCTTTACCCTGGCAGCGAAGCAGATATTCGCTCATTCCCCAGTTTCCACCTTTCAGATAGATCTTCTGTCCGTTGATAAAGAATGTAAGAACAGGATATCCCACTACATTATCGACCATTTTATACTCATACTTCTTGATACCGAATGTCATTTCTTTTACATCCGACACTTTTCCATCTACAGAACAAGTCAGCTTACAAGTATAGAGATTGGGATCACCATAACCATTCGGCCACCAAAGTTTCGGATGGTCAACAACCAATTGAGCTACGTCATCTTTGTTAATAGATAGTCTGGCTGTTGTTCCTCCTTCTACCCGAATGTCTTTAGAGAAAGAAATATTCCCCGGCTGAATCACTCCGGATACAACGACTTCTTTTGGGGAAGAAGAAGCATTTCTAATATCTGTTGAGACAGAAAGCTCTGCTTTCTGCAAGGTCGGTAACTCTGAACGCACCCAAGGATCTTCCATCACTACATCTCCCGTTACCACAAGATAAGCATTGCCTGTGATACCAGCCAGACGTCCCGGTACGTATGGCATCCAGTCCCAACCGGCACCAGCCAGATAACTGGGGCTACATGCAACTCCATACGGGTCTTTAGCCTTACGCGTCTTTTTCTGATCGGCATCGGTAATCAGAACAGCTATCACATTCTTACCAGACTTCTTTACCAGATTGGTCACATCAAACTTCGAACGTAACATGTGACCGCTTACATCTTTAGTAGATGTTTTTGTTCCTGATATCTTCTCGCCATTAAAATAGAAATCGGCAAAGCGGTTCGTATTGTCGAAGTGAAGCCATACCCGCTTCCCCTCCGAATAAGAAGACGGGAGTTCGAATTCCGTACGATACCAGAAAGGACGGTTATAAAACGTTTCGTCTACTTTATAAATATTATCGGCATAATTAGGATCAGGAACGATTCCTGCTTCAACATAAGCAGTAAAAACAGTTCCGGGTACAACCCCTTTTACATAATCGGACATTTTAAATTCCGGAGTAGAAATCTGCTCTCCGGTTATGTTCTCTAAATCTGCCTGGGGTTTCACTTCCCAGATAACCCGAGGATTAGAGCTATTCAAAGACATTCTAGTACTCTGCTCGGCGCAGCCTGTCTGAATAAGAACAAATATGACCAATACAATGAAAAGTCCAAGTCTATTTATCATACTATCAAAACTTTAAAGTAACAATTAGTTAAAAAAGATATTATTAATCAGACTCCCCACTCAACATTCGGTTTATCGCCCATAAACAGTTCTAATGTACCTCCAGCTGCAATGTCCGCAAAGTCAAGATAACATTTATTGTATTCCCGACCGTTCAACAAAGCCTTTTGTATATAGACGTTATTTATACTATTATTATGAGCTATCACCGTGAATTTCTTCCCGGTATAATAATTGGGATCAAGACTGAACTCTATTTTATCAAATACCGGACTTGTAATCTCCATACGTGTATTACCCGGACAAGAAGGATGAATACCGGAAGCAGCCAACACATACCATGCCGACATTTGACCGACGTCTTCATTACCAACAATACCTTCTACTTTATTAGCATACGCTTTTTCACAAATATAACGTGTCCACTTCTGGGTATGCCAAGGTACAGCAAGCTGATTAAAGAGGAAAGGAGCAAAATGCACCGGTTCGTTAGCATGATTGTAGTATTCATTCCACAACATATTGGAAGGAGTCTTACTGAAAAAATAAATCAGATCTTCAATTACTTTCTCTTTACCGCCCATCAATTCCACCATTCCCGAAACATCATGAGGCACGAACCAACCTTGTTGATAAGAATTTGCTTCTATACAGCCATACCATTCTTTAAGACGTGCATTCTCTGGCCATGCTACCCATGAGCCATCTGCTTTACGAGGACGGAACCAACCTTTCTCTTGATCAAAAATATGATGATATGCCTGGCCTTTTTCGTAAAAAAGTCTAGCATCCTCGCCTTTTCCCATGGCCTGTGCCATTTGAGATACACACCAGTCTGTGTAAGCATATTCCAAAGTTGTCGAAATACTTAATGGTTCCGGTATATAACCTAATGAATCATTACCAAAATGCCGTGAAGTATTAACGGCATACCGATAAGCTTTCTCTGCATCATACGTACGAATTCCCTTTACATAAGCATCCGCCAAAACAGACAAGGCGGGATTTCCCAACATACAACCGGAATAGGAATTTAGAAATTCCCAACGTTCGTAATATTCACGTCCGCTCTGCTCTGCCATTGAAATCAATGAATTCAATTCATCGCTCACCAGACATGGGTTAATTATAGTCTGCAAAGGAAACTGGCTGCGAAATACATCCCATCCACTAAAAATAGTACGCTTTGTAAAAGCACTGTCCGTTGTATGTATTTTATAATCACCTCCTACATAACGACCATCCACATCAGTATAAATACGAGGATCAATCATTGTATGATACATAGCAGTATAAAAAATAGTTTTTTCATCTTCCGTACCACCAGATATCCGAATACGACTAAGTTCTTTATTCCACAAATCCGTAGCTTCCTTCTTTACCTGCTCTAAATCTTTAGAAGCTATTTCCTGTTTGAAATTATTAGCAGCTCCTTCCATATCAACGAAAGAGATACCCACTTTCATCTCTACAGTCTCCCCTTCTTTTGTAGGAAACTCTGTAAAAAAGCCCAAATGCTTACCTTCCAATTCTTTCTTATCTTTGATGACCGGAGCTTGTGAAACACGAGTCAAATAAGGAATACTAACCACTTCATCACGTTTCCGAACCCAACTTTCAGGAATATCCGCACTCCAGAAACCATAATCTGCCAAAGGTTTACTGAATTGAGCATAATAATAGACAGTATAATCGGCTTTTCCTTCACCATTCCCCCATCCACCACCATCAGGTGTACACTTCATCCAACCTTGAATGGTATGTTCATCTACAACCTTAATATATTGGGAAGTAGATGTTCCTCCCACTCTACGCGCTAAATCAATCTGAATACGAGACCGCTTATTAGAAGGATAAGTAAAACGTAAAATTCCACAATGCGGCGTTGCGCTACTTTCCACTTTTATACGGTAATCAGTCAACTCAACCGAATAATATCCTGCCTTGGCTGTCTCAGTCACTTTGTTATAAACTGAACGATATCCCTTTATACTATCATTATTTTCTTTCCCTGCTACTTTATATAATTCACCTGTTGTAGGCATTACCAAGAAATTTCCTAAATCGCCGAACCAGCCCACACCACTCATCTGTGTAAAGGCAAAGCCTTCAATCGTATTATGTTCATCACTATATCCAGAACCATTATCTCCTCCTGTGATGGTATTTGGACTAACTTGTACCATACCATAAGGAGTGGTAGCTCCCGGAAAAGTTTTACCTAATCCATGATATACACCCGCAGCCCCTACACTGGTACTGGCGCCAATAAACGGATTTACATAATCAGTCGGGATCAAATCTTCCGATACTGTACTGGTGGACGAACATCCCGTCATCCAGCATAAAAAGCAAACAAATAAAAGATTAGCAGTCGCTTTATACATAACAATATAATAAATTTAAATCAAACTCAGAACGAAAGTTCTAACACCGAAACGAGGCATCGAGATCATCATATCCGATTTTCCCGCACATGTTTTTATATTCTTTTTTTCGACACATTTTCCATTTAAATCCACCTCTTCCACACCGGACAATGGCATGTCAAAAGTAACCTTCTGTAATTTCTCGTTCCCTTCCGAATTAAACAGGCGTAATACGATCTTTCCATTTTCCAGATAAACAGCACTTACCTGATAACCGGTATTTTGTAAATTAATAAACGACTTTGATTCCGGTTTTGCCACCGAATAACAAGAAGATAATAAAGGTTCATTCCAACAATCACTGCTGTTTGCTACTGATGCCTTATCCCATTTACCCCGATGAGGCATAATCGCATATTTCATTTTTAAAGGACCGGTAATTTTATAATCAGGTCCCCAAAGTCCCCCACCCGAATATTGAGCTGTCAGCCCGAGCGGAAAGTCTTCTCCATAGGAATAAGAAGTTGTATGATCAGAAAATAAAGCCAATGCATAATCGCCTTTCTGTTCAGCTAAATCGACCCAATTGAGTATAATATTATGTTTGATTTGATCCCAAGAATTGAAAAAAGTATTATCGAGTGTACTTTCACACACATCGAATGGTGCATTCTTATAAATACGAGGAGAACGAAGATCGGCCGGAAACAATACATTCAATTTAAAACGATCATCACAAAAAGCTCTGCGATTACCACTCCAATGATTTTCTTTATACTCACCAATACCTACATTCTTCTTCCAATCAACCGTCAATTCAAAATCAATCCGTTTCACCCCCTTTGAAAGGGTTATTAACTGTGTAAATGGGTGAGAAGCAATCTCTCCCTCTATCTTTACTTTTTTCTCATATATGTTATCCCTCAATATAGTCAATCTGGCTGGAGCTTCTGTTGAGGAACGGAACTTACCCTCTTCATAAAAGAAACCTCTCAACTCTCCTAAAAAATACTCACCTGTTTTACGTGCAAATTCTTTATTCCCCTCTTTTTTAGCAATCAGGCTTTTGATAACTCCTCCCTTCGATAAGTCAAAAACAACCTTATACATGTCATTCTCAATCACGTATTCCTGCTCATTAACCTTCTTACTTTCTGAAACCTTTTCGCTTCCTGCAACGATCTTTTTACCTACTTCTTTCTTTTTTATACAATACGTGGAGTATCCGAAGGGAGGAATCTCTGCTTCAAAAAACAATCTTTTCTTTTCTCCTTCACTTTCTACAAAACAAGCTATCTCTTTACCTTTCCAATCACAAATAACAAAATCTGAATTCTCAGACTCTAAAGAAAGAAGAACACTCACCGGTTCTTTCCTTTCCACTCCTAAAGTGTTAAAAAGACGTACCCATTGCTGGTTAATGTCACCTTGCTGCGAGCCTGACAAATCATCAAAGTTTTGTATGGACGCTTCTATGATTCTATCAGAAATTCGATTCGTATCATCCGTCCATCGTTTAATCTGATCAGCCCATGTACCTTGTCTATTCAATCCGTTATAGGGCACAATCCAAGAATCATGATGCTGTGCCATCATTAAAGTACGCCATGCCTCATCCATATCTGCCTTCAAACAAGTATACCCATTCTTCAGATGAGCCATAACAGACATTTTCTCTGCCATGATAATCCTGTTTTCAGAAGTACGAACTTCCTGCGCTATCTTCTGTAATACTTGGCTACCCCACATCAGGTTTACGCGTATATCTTCCTGTGAGAAATGCCAATCATCATCAGTTTTTCCGATGGAGATATTCTCTATATAATCCCTCCATCTTATATATATAGAATTATTTTTTGTGTTCTTTCCACTTCCGATCCACGGACCGTTTTTCCATCCGGCATCCTGAAAACACATGCCAACCGGATGCTTGATCCCCGCTTCACGACAAGCCGTCAAATATGCTTCTGAATTCCCCCAAGCTGTTGTCTGCCATGTTGAGTTCTTTTCCAGTCGTTCACAAGCGTAACGAGGAACCGTCAAAATAGAAGTCCCGTCTGTCCCTATCCAATTAACCAGTTCGCCGCCATACGCAGCAGTATACCCTCCCCAACAAGTATTAGGGCACTTTAAGACAGCATATTTAAAACCGAATTGTTTAAGAATCTGTGGTAAACAACTCGTAAAACAAGGCTCTTCTACAGAATAAGTAACAAAATCAACTTCCGGAAAATGTGCATTGGTCTTGGTTATACCATATTGAAACTGCCGAATGATGCTCTCTCCTGAAATATTATAGCAATAAGGTTGTGCATAAGTAGGATTCGTAAATTCTACTTGCCGACTTGCCACGAGCTTTTTAAATTGTTGATAAGCTTCAGGAGTTTGTACATAAACAGTATCCCAGGTTTCCGGTTCTATCTCCAAACAAATCCGCCAATCCGGATGCATAGATAGCTGGTCTACTATAAATTGAGTTTTCCACTTCACCGGGTAATGCCCATATATTCCACCATGATACCCATCAACAAAATAAGCTTGTTGTGCACGAACATTACTATAAAAGAAAACTGCTAGTAATATGATATAAAATTGATTCATGGTATTCCAAAACTAGTTATCTTTCGCGCTGTTCCATCTTGCGCATAAATTCATCCAATTTTTGCTGTATCACTTCCTCATTGTCTTTATTTCCGGGGAATGTCCAGTCAATGATTACCAAAAGACTTTGATTATCAACAAAATTCTCTTTCAAAACTTTATCCTTATCCACCTCCATCAAAAAGCTTTCCTTCTCATCAGAAGTAAGTTCACCAGCAAAATATTTATTTAAAGACTCCTTCATTCTTCGTTCCTTTTTTTATCAAAGGACGATTATATCAATAAATACCCCTAAAAAGCATCTACAAATTAGTTAAACGTTTATGCAGCCAAACGCATATTCAACATTACACGCAACTTTTTAAGCGCTATTCCCATCTGACATTCCACTGTATTAACCGAAATCCCCAACCGCTCGGAAATTTCCCGGTATTTCAGCCCCTCCATACGACTCAATAAAAATATAGCACGACACTTTTTAGGCAAACTATTAATTGCTTCCCGGACTAGCTTTTCCATTTCATTTCCCTCATAGATATCCAATACATCAAAGCGATCCAAAGATTGCATTTTCAAATTCAACTCGACTTCGAAAGAAGCTTGTACATTCTCAACGTATTTCTGTTCGAACACTTTATGCTTTAGATAATCCAGACATCTATTTCTTACTAGCCTAAAAAGATAAGCATTTATATTCTCAATATGATCCATAGACTCTCTTTTTTCCCAAAGATCTGCAAAAACATCTTGTGTTATGTTTTCAGCATCCTCTTCCGACATCACAAATTCTTTTGCAAACCGAACTAGTTTGGGATAATAAATAAGATACAATTCTGAAAAACTCATAGTTGTGTGTTTCTTTAAATTAGTATTCAGTTATCAAAAATCTTGTGATGCAAATATAGAGATGAAAAAAGCCTACTTCTTAGTGGAAGTAGGCAGGAAAGTAAACGTTTTACAGTTCAATTATTATATATACATTTAATAATCAATAGTTTACAATAATACTATTTTTTAGTTTTAGTAAACTGAATAGAATCATTTTTGAGACAAAGAACCAAGTTTTTTTACCTCTTCTTCAAAGATATTACTATCAAGAGTGGACATTCTCTTCACTTTACTCTTATAATTATAAATTGTCTGCACAGAATAATGCAAAAATACAGCGATCTGTCCAACATCGGTAATTCCTAATCGAATCAATGCAAATATGCGTAATTCTGTATTCAGTTGATCTTTTTCCAGTTTATAGCGTTCCTCCGATTTCAACAAAGCATTGAACTCTTCCACAAAGTTAGGATACAATTTAAGGAACGCTTTATCAAAGTTCTGATAAAGCCCTTCAAGTTCTTTTTCAAAAGGACGGGAGGATGATTTATATAGATCATCAATCTGTCCGGTTTTGATTTTCCTGTTTACATTCTTTCTGTACTCATCGAGTTTATTAATATAAACGGCACATTGATTCATAAAATACCCCACATACTTTTCCTTAATCAAATTAGCTTCGTCGAGATTCTTATTCAGCCCGACCAGTTCCTCATTCATAGCTTTAAGATGCCGTTTAGCCTGGGATACAATTTTGGTTTGTTTATATGTAAAATACAGGGTAATAGCAAGTGCTACCACAAACAAGCTAGTCAGAAATATATAAAAACGAAGGTTCTGTTTTTGTTTTTCCAACCGGATCAAGTACGTATTTTCAATAATCGGATGGATGCGGGCAATAACTGTATTCTTAAAACGGGAGTTATAAAAGATGGCATCATCCAACGCTACTTTTATATAATTATAAGCCCTGTCTATATCTCCTTTATGATATAAATGAACTGCCAATGTCAATAATGCCTCATTCTCTTTGACTGCCAATTTTGTATCTGTCATAGCAGCCAGCATTAGAAACTTTTCTTCCAGTGCATAATTCCCAATCAACCGATAAGCCTTGGCAAGTCCCATAGCCATCATAGCATAGCCATGAGATGCCGGCTCTTGTTTATCATATATCTCTGTCAAAATCAGAAGAGCCTCTTTTACACTACCCTTATCTTGAAGCTTCACAGCTTTTTCTTTTCTATATTCATCCGACTGGTCAAATAAGATGCTCATCACAGTATCCCGATAAGCCTCTTTTTCCGATACATACTCGTTTGAAAACCGTACATCGTCCGTGTATTTAATGAGATTTTCATAATAACGTATACGATTCCAGCAATACAAAGCTTTCAAATGATCGGGTAAATCCGCACATTTTATCGACTTAAAAATATCATTTGCTTGAATAAACAAACCGGATAAGGAATAGACAAAAGCCAACCGGAGCTGCCCTTCCAAAAGATATTCTTTATTACCGATCGTTTTTGCTATATCAATATTCTCATGAATATATTGTTCTGCCGAATCACAGACAAAGGTTTCATATTGATGGATAATCTCTTTATTTAAATTATATGTATCCTCCAAAGAATTAAGGCCGACCTTCTTTTTCTTTAATTCTTTTATGGTAGCTTCTTTTTTCCGGGTGTATATCAAACGTTCAGAAATCACTTTATCCAACACCTTCAACAAAGAATCATTCTCACTATCTGCATAGAGGTAAAACAAGGAGTTTAGAAGGAAAAATATAAACCAAAGTGTGCGTTTCATAATCATGTATTCTTTCTTAATCTGCAAAAAAATGTATTTTCTTTGTGTTATTCGCCAAAAAGAGCGTAAATCATTCTTTTTATTGCATCTTTTAACAAATGAGGATGGAGAAATTATCCCATTCTAAATGATATTTGTGAAACCATGCTGACTAAAAAATGAATCTAAAAGATATGGAGTTAAAAAAAGCTTTTTTGCCATACGGACTTTGCAAAAAGTATAAATATTAGTTCTATATTTGCAGCCGTTAAAAGAGAAAGATGAAACAAAACTTAAAATTCGGACTACTTTTAGTGTTGGCTTTGCTCATCCATTGCGCAACTAACAGAGCAATGGAAGATATGTGCAAAGTTTCCTCCCCGACTTATCGGCAGGAGAAATGCTATGTATCACAAGATCGTCCGATTCAGGATGCTTTGGAACGTCTTTATAATCTTTATACGACTCAAACCTGTGATATGAGTCATACAGATGTCGCACATGTTCCGACAGATAAAAGCATGTTCTTGTTAATCGCTTATTTTTGTGATCATTACAAACATCAAGGTCCACCTTACCCTGTCTCATCCCATTCTCCTACATATTATTACGATCCTATCTCCTATTATATATATGGGTTGAGAAAGATTGTCATTTAGCCTACAGTACGGTAGACTCTTTTGCTCGTCATTTATTACAGTTGGTTTTATTCTCCATAGGGCGAATAGACTAATTGCTTATTTCTATATAATATTCAATCTAAACAGCTATTGAATTATGAATTTTACATTTTTAGTTGTTGTTTTGCTGACAGCGCTTGCTTTTGTCGGTGTAGTAATAGCCCTCTCGCGTGCTATCTCTCCCCGTTCATACAACCTGCAAAAGTTTGAGGCTTATGAATGTGGTATACCGACACGTGGTAAATCATGGATGCAGTTCCGTGTAGGATACTATCTGTTTGCCATTCTATTCCTTATGTTCGATGTCGAAACAGCTTTTCTGTTTCCGTGGGCGGTAGTTATGCGTGACATGGGACCACAGGGACTTATTAGTGTTCTCTTCTTCTTTATCATTTTAGTTCTGGGTCTTGCTTATGCCTGGAGGAAAGGAGCTTTGGAATGGAAATAACCAAAAAGCCAAAAATAAAATCTATTCCGTATGATGAGTTTATCGACAATGAATCATTGGAAAAGTTGGTCAAGGAACTTAATGCAGGAGGAGCCAATGTTGCCCTCGGAGTACTTGACGACTTTATCAACTGGGGACGCAGCAATTCACTGTGGCCGCTTACCTTTGCAACCAGTTGTTGTGGTATCGAATTTATGGCACTGGGTGCCGCGCGTTATGACATGGCCCGCTTTGGGTTTGAAGTAGCACGTGCCAGCCCACGTCAGGCTGATATGATTATGGTATGCGGAACAATCACCAATAAAATGGCTCCGGTACTGAAACGACTTTATGACCAGATGCCCGATCCGAAGTATGTGGTTGCCGTAGGCGGATGCGCTGTCAGCGGAGGTCCTTTCAAGAAGTCCTATCACGTAGTGAACGGAGTGGACAAGATTCTTCCGGTAGATGTATATATTCCCGGATGCCCGCCACGTCCTGAAGCATTCTATTATGGCATGATGCAATTGCAACGCAAAGTGAAAATAGAGAAGTTCTTTGGTGGAGTAAACAGAAAAGAGAAGAAACCGGATTATTTAAAAAATGAAGAATGATGAATGATGAATGAAGAATTCGCATGCAACATCCCGGCAGATTTTTCATTCTTAATTTTTCATTCTTAATTTAATTTGATTTATGCAAGAAATACAATTTATAGCTCCTGCAGCGTTACACGACGAGATGCTGCGCTTGCGAAATGAAAAACAGATGGATTTTCTCGAAAGCCTCACCGGTATGGACTGGGGAGTAGCCGATGAGAAAGACGCTCCGGAAAAACTCCGCGGTTTAGGCGTAGTCTACCATCTGGAATCTACCATTACAGGCGAACGGATAGCACTAAAAACAGCGACAACCAACCGCGAGCTACCGGAAATTCCGTCTGTCAGCGACATCTGGAAGATAGCCGACTTCTACGAACGTGAAGTTTTTGATTTTTATGGCATCACCTTTGTCGGTCATCCTGATATGCGCCGGCTCTACCTGCGCAGCGATTGGATCGGTTATCCAATGCGTAAAGATAACGATCCGGAAAAGGATAACCCTCTGTGCATGACCAATGAAGAGACGTTTGATACGACTCAAGAAATAGAACTGAACCCGGACGGAACCATCAAGAACAAAGAGACGAAACTGTTCGGTGAAGAAGAATATGTAGTCAACATCGGTCCGCAGCACCCTGCTACTCATGGTGTAATGCGCTTCCGTGTTTCTCTGGAAGGTGAAATTATTCGTAAGATTGATGCGAACTGCGGGTATATCCACCGAGGCATCGAGAAAATGAATGAAAGCCTCACTTACCCTCAAACATTGGCTTTGACAGACCGTCTGGACTATTTGGGTGCACACCAAAATCGTCACGCATTGTGTATGTGTATTGAAAAAGCCATGGGTATTGAAGTCAGTGAACGCGTGCAGTACATCCGTACCATAATGGACGAGTTGCAACGTATCGATTCTCACTTGCTGTTCTACTCTTGTCTTGCAATGGACCTAGGAGCATTGACAGCATTCTTTTATGGATTCCGTGAGCGCGAGAAGATTCTCGATATCTTTGAAGAAACTTGCGGCGGACGTCTGATTATGAACTACAATACGATTGGCGGTGTACAGGCTGATCTTCATCCTAACTTCGTCAAACGAGTAAAAGAGTTCATTCCATATATGAGAGGAATTATCCACGAATATCACGATATATTCACGGGTAACATCATTGCACAAAGCCGTATGAAAGGCGTCGGTGTGTTAAGCCGTGAAGATGCCATCTCTTTCGGTTGTACCGGAGGTACAGGCCGTGCATCAGGATGGGCGTGTGACGTACGTAAACGAATGCCATACGGTGTATATGACAAAGTCGATTTCAAAGAAATCGTTTATACGGAAGGTGACTGCTTTGCCCGTTACCTGGTGCGTATGGATGAGATCATGGAAAGTCTGAACATCATTGAGCAATTAATAGACAATATTCCCGAGGGACCTTATCAGGAGAAGATGAAACCTATCATCCGTGTTCCGGAAGGCAGTTACTATGCAGCAGTAGAAGGAAGTCGTGGTGAATTTGGTGTCTTCCTGGAAAGTCAGGGTGACAAAACGCCTTACCGCCTGCACTACCGTGCTACGGGATTGCCGCTTGTTGCCGCAATTGACACCATCTGCCGGGGAACGAAGATTGCTGACTTAATTGCTATTGGCGGAACAATAGATTATGTCGTTCCGGATATTGATAGATAAGTATTAATTATTAGGTCTTAAAATATATGTTCGACTTTAGTATAGTAACAAACTGGATACATGAGCTACTACTCTCCCTTATGCCGGAGGGACTAGCCATCTTTATAGAATGTGTAACTGTCGGCGTGTGCCTCGTAGCACTGTATGCCATCCTGGCTATCATATTGATCTACATGGAGCGTAAGGTTTGCGGTTTCTTCCAGTGCCGTCTTGGTCCGAATCGTGTTGGTAAATGGGGTTCTATCCAAGTGGTCTGCGACGTGCTCAAAATGCTGACCAAAGAAATCTTCATGCCGAAGGGCGCCGACCATTTCCTTTACAATCTTGCTCCATTCATGGTGATTATCGCTTCATTCCTGACTTTCGCTTGTATTCCTTTTAATAAAGGTGCGGCGATTCTGGACTTTAATGTAGGCGTGTTCTTCCTGTTGGCAGCTTCCAGCATTGGAGTTGTCGGTATCTTGCTGGCCGGTTGGGGTAGTAACAACAAATTCTCTTTGATTGGTGCCATGCGAAGTGGTGCACAGATTATCAGTTATGAACTTTCGGTTGGTATGAGTATCATGACAATGGTAGTGCTGACGGGAACCATGCAATTTTCTGAAATCGTAGAAGGACAAGCTAATGGTTGGTTCATCTTCAAGGGACATATTCCTGCGGTCATTGCTTTCATCATCTATCTGATTGCCGGAAATGCAGAATGTAACCGCGGTCCGTTCGACCTTCCTGAAGCGGAAAGTGAGCTGACAGCCGGCTATCACACTGAATACTCCGGTATGGGTTTCGGTTTCTTCTATCTGGCAGAATACTTGAATCTGTTTATCGTAGCCAGTGTTGCCGCCACTATCTTCCTGGGAGGATGGATGCCGCTGCACATTGTTGGTTTGGATGGATTTAACACTGTAATGGATTATATTCCGGGCTTTATCTGGTTCTTCGCCAAAGCATTCTTTGTGGTATTCCTTTTGATGTGGATCAAATGGACTTTCCCACGCTTGCGTATCGACCAGATCTTGAATCTGGAATGGAAATACCTGGTTCCAATTTCTATGGTAAATCTATTATTAATGGCATGCTGCGTAGCTTTCGGCTTCCACTTTTGATAAATGTAAATTATGGAATATAAAGATAAAAAATATACGTACTTAGGTGGTCTGGTGCATGGCATCAGTACACTGGCAACGGGTATGAAAACCAGCATCAAGGTATACTTCCGTAAGAAAGTGACCGAGCAATACCCCGAAAACCGGAAAGAGCTGAAAATGTTCGACCGTTTCCGTGGTACGCTGAATATGCCCCACAATGAGAATAATGAACATCGCTGTGTAGCTTGCGGACTGTGTCAAATGGCCTGTCCGAACGATACAATCAAAGTGACCAGCGAAACCGTCGAAACAGAAGATGGAAAAAAGAAGAAAATCCTGGCAACCTATGAATATGATTTGGGTGCCTGTATGTTCTGCCAGCTCTGTGTCAATGCTTGCCCGCACGATGCCATCACGTTCGATCAGAACTTCGAACATGCAGTCTTCGACCGGACGAAACTTGTCCTGAAGTTGAACCACGACGGTAGTAAAGTAATAGAAAAGAAAAAAGAAGTTTAGATATGGGATCAACACTTGAAACAGTAGTATTCTACTTTTTGGCAGCATTTATTATTGCTATGTCCATCATGACGGTGACTACCCAACGTATCGTACGCTCGGCCACCTACCTGCTCTTCGTGCTCTTCGGCACGGCCGGCATCTATTTTTTGCTGGGTTACACCTTTCTGGGTTCCGTTCAGATTATGGTTTATGCCGGTGGTATCGTCGTTCTTTATGTATTCTCCATCCTGCTGACCAGTGGAGAAGGCGACCGGGCCGAGAAAGCAAAACGAAGTAAAGTCTTAGCCGGACTCTTCACTATGATTGCCGGTTTGGCCATTATCCTGTTTATCACACTGAAGCACGATTTCATGCAGACAGCTAATTTGGCCCCGCAAGAAATTAGTATTCATGCTATCGGGAACGCTTTATTAAGTAGTGACAAATACGGTTATGTATTGCCTTTCGAAGCTGTCAGCATATTATTGCTGGCGTGTATCATCGGTGGCATCATGATTGCACGTAAGAGATAGGAATTTTAAGTATTAACTATCAAAATAGAGTTCGAATATGATACACATGGAATATTACCTGGTAGTTTCTACCATCATGATGTTTGCAGGAATTTATGGATTCTTTACCCGCCGAAATACACTGGCTATCCTGATTTCTGTAGAGTTAATGCTGAATGCTACGGACATCAACTTCGCCGTATTCAATCGTTTCCTTTTTCCGGGGGGAATGGAGGGTTATTTCTTTGCACTCTTTTCCATCGCCATCTCGGCTGCGGAAACTGCAATAGCTATCGCCATCATGATTAACATTTATCGTAATCTTCGAAGCATTCAGGTGCGCAATCTGGACGAGTTGAAGTGGTGATTTGTTTCATTCCCAGGAACAAGGTGTTTCATCCCTTGAAACACTTCGTTTCACACCGAGAAACAAAGTGTTTCTCACCGAGGAACAACTAGTTTCACACCGGGAAACAAAACAGAAGGTCCGAGTATAGTGATTATCAGCTATAAGACCAAGAATTAATAATAATAACTCAAGTAATTAAATAAAACTGTATGGAACTAACAATTCTAATACTCCTTCTTCCTTTCTTCTCCTTTCTCATATTGGGAATTGGAGGTAAATGGATGTCCCACCGGACAGCGGGTACAATCGGTACGCTGATACTGGGAGCAGTAGCAGTACTATCCTACGTTACAGCTTTCCAATATTTCTCCGCTCCACGACTGGAAGACGGAACATTCGCCACACTGATGCCTTACAACTTCACGTGGCTTCCTTTTACAGAGACTTTACACTTCGATTTGGGCATCTTGCTCGATCCTATATCGGTAATGATGTTGATCGTCATCTCTACAGTGTCACTGATGGTACATATCTACTCTTTCGGTTACATGAAAGGAGAAGTCGGTTTTCAACGCTATTACGCTTTCCTATCCCTGTTTACCATGTCAATGCTGGGATTGGTCGTTGCAACCAACATCTTCCAGATGTACCTTTTTTGGGAGCTGGTGGGTGTAAGTTCTTACCTGCTAATCGGTTTTTATTATACAAAACCGGCTGCCATCGCTGCTTCCAAGAAAGCGTTTATTGTTACTCGCTTTGCTGACTTGGGCTTCCTGATCGGTATCTTGATTTACGGATATTACGGTGGTACATTCGGATTCACTCCGGATACAGTATCCTTGATAAGCGGTGGAGCTTCTATGCTTCCGTTGGCTCTCGGACTGATGTTTGTCGGTGGTGCCGGTAAAAGTGCCATGTTCCCGTTGCATATCTGGTTGCCAGATGCAATGGAAGGTCCTACTCCGGTCAGCGCATTGATTCATGCGGCTACCATGGTAGTTGCCGGTGTATATCTGGTGGCACGTATGTTCCCGCTTTTCATTGCATACGCACCGAATACGCTGCACATGGTTGCTTGGGTAGGTGCATTTACAGCATTTTACGCGGCAAGTGTGGCTTGCGTACAATCAGACATTAAACGTGTACTGGCTTTCTCTACCATTTCACAGATTGGCTTTATGATGGTAGCTCTGGGTGTTTGTACTTCCATGAATCCACACGAAGGAGGTTTGGGCTACATGGCTTCCATGTTCCACCTTTTCACACATGCCATGTTTAAGGCATTGCTCTTCCTCGGTGCAGGTAGCATTATTCATGCCGTACATTCTAATGAAATGTCCGCTATGGGAGGTTTACGCAAATATATGCCGATCACTCACTGGACCTTCCTGATTGCTTGTCTGGCTATTGCCGGTATTCCTCCGTTCTCGGGCTTCTTCTCGAAAGATGAAATTCTGGCTGCTTGTTTCCAATACAGCCCTGTAATGGGATGGGTGATGACAGTCATCGCTGCAATGACAGCTTTCTATATGTTCCGCCTCTACTACGGTATTTTCTGGGGCAAGGAAAACAAAGAACTTCATGCACATCACACACCACACGAAAGTCCGTTGGCTATGACTTTCCCGTTGATGTTCCTGGCAGTTGTAACTTGTGGAGCAGGATTTATTCCTTTCGGACACTTCATCAGTTCGAATGGTGAATCTTATTCTATCCATCTCGATCCGTCAGTGGCTATTACGAGCGTTGTTATTGCGATTATTTCGATTGCAATCGCTACATGGATGTACAAGAATGCCCAACAGCCTGTTGCCGATTCGTTGGCAAAACAATTCAAAGGTCTGCACAAGGCAGCCTATAATCGCTTCTATATTGATGATATCTACCAGTTTATTACGCACAAGATTATCTTCCGCTGTATCTCTACTCCTATCGCATGGTTCGACCGTCATGTAGTGGATGGATTCTTTGACTTCCTGGCATGGGCCACCAATACAACAAGCGACGAGATTCGTGGTTTGCAGAGCGGTCAGGTACAACAATATGCGTATGTGTTCCTTTGCGGTGCACTGGCACTTATCCTACTGCTGATTCTCTAAATAGTAAATAGTAAATCTTTAAATAGTAAATCATAAAGATGAATTTCTTATCCATATTCGTACTTATCCCCTTATTGATGCTGGCCGGACTTTGGGCAGCACGAGGAATCAAAGCCATCCGGGGAGTTATGGTTACTGGCGCATCGGCACTTCTGATTGCCTCCGTCGTACTTACATTCCTGTATCTGGGAGAGCGTAGCGCCGGAAACACGGCAGAAATGCTTTTCCGTGCAGATACGCTTTGGTATGCCCCGCTTCACATATCTTATTCAGTAGGTGTTGACGGAATTTCGGTAGCCATGTTGTTATTGTCTGCTGTCATCGTATTCACCGGTACATTCGCTTCCTGGCGCCTGCAACCGCTGACGAAAGAATATTTCCTCTGGTTCACCCTGTTGTCTATGGGAGTATTCGGATTCTTTATATCCGTCGATTTGTTCACCATGTTCATGTTCTACGAAATTGCGTTGATACCGATGTACCTCCTGATTGGTGTATGGGGATCAGGACGTAAAGAATATGCAGCCATGAAACTGACCCTTATGTTGATGGGCGGTTCCGCTTTCCTATTGATCGGTATTCTCGGAATCTATTTCGGTGCGGGAGCAACCACCATGAACCTGCTCGAAATTGCACAGCTGCACAACATACCTTTTGCACAGCAATGCATTTGGTTTCCGTTGACTTTCCTCGGTTTCGGTGTATTGGGCGCGCTTTTCCCGTTCCACACATGGAGTCCTGACGGTCACGCTTCCGCCCCGACTGCCGTATCCATGCTTCATGCCGGAGTATTGATGAAACTGGGAGGTTACGGATGTTTCCGTATCGCCATGTATCTGATGCCGGAAGCAGCCAACGAACTTTCATGGATATTCCTGATACTGACAGGTATCTCTGTAGTCTACGGAGCCTTCTCCGCTTGTGTACAGACCGACTTGAAATATATTAATGCTTATTCATCCGTATCTCACTGCGGACTGGTTCTTTTCGCCATTCTGATGCTAAACCAGACAGCAGCAACAGGAGCAATCCTTCAGATGCTTTCACACGGATTGATGACAGCCTTGTTCTTTGCTCTGATCGGTATGATATATGGACGTACACACACACGTGACGTTCGCGAGCTTGCCGGTCTGATGAAGATTATGCCATTCCTTAGTGTATGTTATGTGATTGCCGGTCTTGCTAACCTCGGTCTGCCGGGCTTGAGTGGTTTCATTGCTGAAATGACTATCTTCGTCGGCTCTTTCCAGAACAACGATGTATTTCACCGTACACTGACTATCATCGCCTGCTCTTCGATTGTGATTACCGCAGTCTACATCCTGCGCCTGGTAGGTAAGATTCTATACGGAACCTGCACCAATAAACATCACCTCGAACTGACCGACGCAACATGGGACGAACGTATAGCCGTTATCTGCCTCATCGTTTGCGTTGCCGGACTAGGTATGGCTCCTTTCTGGGTTAGCCACATGATTGGCGAAAGCGTATTACCGGTTGTCTCACAACTAATCCCCTAACTCATAAATCATAATTCTTAATTCATAAATAAACAAGATGGATTATTCACAATTTCTATATATGCGAGAAGAGCTGTCGCTCATAGCTGTCTTATTGCTGCTATTTCTAGCTGACCTCTTCATGAGTCCAGATGCACACAAAAATAGTGGGAAAGCACGCCTGAACACCATGTTACCCGTTATTCTGATGGCTATCCATACGGCTATCAACATGATTCCAGGAACTGCTGCCGATGCCTTCGGTGGCATGTATCACTATGTACCGATGCACACAGTTGTTAAATCAATCCTGAACGTCGGTACACTGATTGTTTTCCTGATGGCGCACGAGTGGATGAAAAGAGAAGATACTTCATTCAAACAAGGAGAGTTCTATGTGCTTACACTCTCTACCTTGTTTGGTATGTACCTCATGATTTCCGCCGGACATTTCCTGATGTTCTTCATTGGGCTTGAAACAGCTTCTATTCCAATGGCAGCATTGATTGCCTTCGATAAATACCGTCACAACTCTGCCGAAGCAGGTGCCAAATACATTCTGACAACTCTTTTCTCCAGTGCATTGCTGTTATTCGGCCTGTCAATGATCTATGGTTCTGCCGGGACTCTTTATTTCGATGACCTCCCTGCCCATATCGACGGAAATCCGTTACAGATCATGGCATTTGTATTCTTCTTCACAGGAATGGCATTCAAGTTGTCACTGGTTCCGTTCCACTTATGGACAGCAGACGTTTACGAAGGCGCTCCGAGTGCAGTTACCGCTTATCTGAGTGTTATATCAAAAGGATCGGCAGCATTTGTTTTATTGGCTGTCCTTATCAAAGTATTCGCTCCAATGATCAATGACTGGCAGGAAGTACTTTATTGGGTAACCATCGCTTCTATCACTATTGCCAATATATTTGCTGTCCGTCAGCAAAACCTGAAACGTTTGATGGCGTTCTCCAGTATTTCGCAAGCGGGATACATTATGTTAGGTGTTATCGGTGGCACGGCACAAGGCATGACAGCTTTGGTATATTACGTATTAATCTACGCTGCTGCCAACCTCGGAGTATTTGCCGTAATTACTATTGTGGCGCTACGCAGTCAGAAATTCACGCTCGAAGATTACGCAGGACTTTATAAAACGAATCCCAAAATCGCTCTCTTGATGACTCTGTCTCTGTTCTCATTGGCAGGCATCCCTCCGTTTGCCGGATTCTTCTCTAAATTCTTTATCTTCATGGCTGCTTTCGATGCAGGTTTCCACTTGTTGGTATTCATTGCATTGGTAAATACTGTGATTTCTTTGTATTACTATCTGCTGATTGTAAAAGCAATGTATATCACTCCTTCCGACAACCCGATTCCTACTTTCCACAGCGACCGTTGTACGAAATGGGGACTAGCACTCTGCACGCTGGGTATCATCGGACTGGGTATTGCAAGTATCGTATATCAATCTATTGATAAACTGTCATTCGGAATTTAAACGGACTACCTTTTCACCAAAGAAACGGCCTTGGTTTCATGTCAGTATCAATCGACATCAAAACCAAGACCGTTTCTTCTATATAAAAGCCGCTTTTATTAATGAGGAAGGAAGATATTCACCTGCCTCATTACCTACTCTACCGGGCACAACTCATCTCTTCCGCCACAATCACTTCGGGAATAGTAAACCAGAATCTTGATCCTTTTCCTTTTTCAGAATCAACGCCAATACGCCCACCCAATTGTTCAACAATACTCTGACAGATAGAAAGTCCCAATCCAGTACCGTGTACAAAAGTATTAAGCTTCACGAAACGCTCAAAGATATGTGGCAATTGCTCTTTCTCAATACCGATTCCTGTATCTTTGACATAAAATTCCAATTCCCCGTCTTTTAATTCATACCCCACATGAATACTACCTTCAGAGGTAAATTTCATTGCATTGTTAACAAAGTTAGAGATCACCTGATGTATACGGTTACGGTCACTAATGACATGACAAACCGGAAGATGATCATCAAACACCAGTTCCACCTCTTCTTTCGCTTTCACCCCCATAGAGCGGACAATATCCTCACATAACAGATTTACATCTACATCTCCGTTGGTAAACTCAAATGTACCCGCTTCAATCTTCGACAAATCGAGTATATCTGAAATTAATTGCAACAAGAGATCATTATTCTCACGCACAATCTTAATATACTCCTGACGTTCTGCCAACTCTTCTGTTTCCACCAATAAATCGGAGAAACCGACAATGGCATTCAGCGGCGTACGGATTTCATGACTCATATTTGCAAGGAAAGCACTTTTCAAACGATCCATCATCTCTGCTTTATCACGTGCCTGAATCAATTCGGCTTCAGTCTCCTTCAATTCTGTAATGTCATAATTAATACCGATAATTTCTATTTCATTTTCTTCCGGTTTATAATTGGTGACCATCACATTACTGCTGACCCAATTCCATTCGTTCTTCGTTCCGGGACGACGAATACGCATCTCCCCTTGGAAATGCCTCCTTTTTCCGTCTCTGACTCCATCATAAAAATCGAGGAAACGCTTGCGGTCTTCGGGATGCATTTGACTATAAACTGCTACCACCTCACTCAAAGGAATATCTTCCTCCTCACCTAAATTCTTATACCACTGTTTTATAGCATAACCTTTGCGGTTCAAGAGATTCAATTTGGCATATCCTACTTTTGCATAATCGGATATCATCAAGAAGAAATTTTCAAAATCACGAATACGATTCATTGCATCAATACGCTCCGTATTGTCAATGCTTATTAAAATATATCCGCTGAAGTTGCCCTCATTATCATATAGTTTACTAACCTTCGAATATAGTTCTATCACATTAGAACGGCTTGTCTCATAATATCCTCCTGCTTGCTCAAAAGAATAATTAAGTCTGAAATCCACCAGATCTTCATTCCGCACACGATCACGAATCCCCTGCGGCACATTCGGATTCTCAAAGAAATTAACCCCTATCACATCCGATTTATTCACTACACCGAATATTTCTAAATCCTTATTATTCAAATCTATCAAATAGCCGTCCTTATCGTAGATCTCTACTCCTGCCGGAATATTAGCAAAGATATTCTTAAAGAGTTTTTCACTACGATCCAATGCCCGGTTAGCTTGTACCGATCCCGTAGAATCGAGGAATAGACCGACTATTTCGTCCTTTCCGGGAGAATAAATAACCCAATGCGTATACCGTTCCGTTCGAGGGAAATATTCATCTTTCTCTCTATAAGAATTACTATCCAGTATTTCTTCCAGAAAATTAAGTTTTTGGAGATAGTCAGGATGCTTTTCAGATGCCAAAGAACCAATATACGACTCCAAAGGAAGCCCGAAAAAGGTTGAACTGACCTCATTCGCATCCGTCACCCGATAATCGCAAGGTTTATTATTCTCGTCACGGATAATGGACATACGTATATATCCCATCGGCATAAAATGAAACAGATTATTTAGGAAAGTCTGTTCACGGATTACCTTGTCCTTAGTTTTACGCAACTCGATACAGATATTTATAATATTTCCCAATGAGGAGAACCATTGAAAATCTTCATTACTCCAGTCATGGTAAGTCTCAACCAAATCAATCCCCATATATCCCCAAACGCGGTCGCCTGTCATCAAAGGAGTCACCATTAACGATTTGATTCCCTGAACTACAAGAATCTGATATTCATCAGGAGCCTCTTCTAATAACTGCTCCAGTGTATTTAAAATAATCGGCTTGCCCGATAATATCTGTTCACTCCACCATTTTGACTCACTGGCAGGCATGTCCTGCAGATTGTCTATCTCTGCCGATACCCCTTCAGAAACAACTTCGTAGATACAACTATGATGGGCATAAATTTCGTCGTATTCAAAAATATAAACACGTCCTTTTCCATTATAAAGATTCAGAATATCTCTCAAAATATCTGCGATACAAGATTCTACTGCCTCATCACGTAGGAAACGAAGCAACGATTGCGAAACAAAATTCTGACGACAAAGCAAATCATTCACACGCCTTAATGCATCCCTTTGATCTTCTTCCTTGGGAGCCTCAACGCGCTGGATTATTCCGAAAGCCTTATCACCTCCATCAACACCTGTACCCTTCTCACGAAAAGCCAGACGAGTATGCAACCAGACCTCGCCATATTTTGAATGAATAGGGAAAGTTTGTTCATAAAAGTCCTTATGGATAGAAGAATTTGCCCGGAACTCCTGGGCAATCTGCTTGCGATAATCTTCACGTATCAGGTTCAGAAAATCCGAAGTAGAGATGGTGTCGCCGTCCAATCCCAAAAGATCAGAAAGATAATCGGAACATAAATAATATCCTGCCGTTAAATCTACTTCCCACCACCCGATTTGTGCAAGAGAAGCCATTTTTCTGTATCGCTCGTTGTCTGTTTGCATATTTTGTATCATTGTAAAACAATAGGTTGACAAATATACAAAAAAGGTAATCACTCATACCATAAAGGAGCAAATAAAAAAGCTAAAAGAAGATTACGAAAATAAATAAATAGAATATGGGAGAATCTGTTTGCTACAAATTCTCCCACACCTCCTATTGAAAAATACGGACTCCGCTAACCTATATCTTATTATAATGAGGAAATATTATATCCAGTCCAAGTAAACAGGGATGCATCTGCACCAGTATTCGTAGTCGGCTCGGTAAATGTATTCAATGTACCGTTCAGCTTATTCTTAAAACTCAATGTATGGGTGATGCTGATGCTGGAAGCTGCACTTCCTGCCCCTTTACTGTCATTCATATCAATCAAATCGATTGTACCGCCGGAACCTTTGACAAGGGCATTGGTGATCGTAGCTTTTGCTCCACGACGGATTTTAATCACGTCTTGCATACGGTCTGCATTATCCGTTGTATTGGCAGCATTATTTACGATTGTCATATTTTCAACCGCAAAGTCTGACTGACGTAAATGATCCGGATAAATGCCATCCAAGTTACCATCTGCTTCAATGCCGCGCGGATCTGCTTCCGTACTAGTATAACCGCTTTCCCAAACACCATAGCAGTTTTTCAATTTACCGGAATATCCTTGAGTGAAGTCGAACATATCATCATCCGGGTTCACAGCCAACAGGTTGGTTACATTCACCGTACCGCCAAAGAATTCGATGGCATCATCCGCGCTCTCAAGAATGTAGATATTCTCGATCTTGGTACCGTTTCCAACACCGTTCAGTGTCAATCCGTTGTGCTCGATATCAGCAGTAGAGCGGGCACCGGCATAGCAGATTTTCACATAAGTCAGTGAACCGGAATTGTCATTATCAACATTACCACCGTATTTATAGTTGTTGTCGATTTCCGTCAGACCTGTATCACTCTTATTGGCGTTCGAACCGGAAATCGGAGCTTTACCATTGATAATGATTCCTCCCCAATAGCCGGATGTAGGGGTTGTTGAATTGGCAGTGAAAACAATCGGTTTATCAGCTGTACCGTCAGCATAAAGTTTACCGCCTTGTGCTACCAGCAGATAACTGCTGAAACCTTCGCGAGCCTTAATTGTTGTTCCGGCAGGGATATTCAGACGGCCTCCATTTTCAATGACTACCGTTCCGTTCAGAATATATTCCTTAGCTTCCAGTGTCTGTTCTCCGGTCAGCGTGCCGGACAGGATATTTTCGCCCACAACAATAGAGCTACCGGTCCCACCGTCGTTTCCACCATCTCCGTTACCATCACCGTCTCCGTCACTATCACTGCTACATGCAGTTAATGTAAGTGTTGTTGCCATAACGGCAAACGTCATAAAGTTCACAAACAATCTTTTCATTTTGCTTTCATTATTAGTTAATAATCTTATTTCATCACCCGGCTTAGAATGTACACGACACTCCCAGGCTTATATTTATTCCTTTCTTATAATCATTCAATATCACCTTTTCCCCGTTTTCGTTCGCTTTGCGGCTTAACTTATAAGAGGGATTCAGCAGGTTGCGGGCTTTCAGGTTAAGCGAAAGATGCTTGTTCAGTTTGGCTTGGGACACAAAATCCAGTGTCAGTACTCCCTGCTCCATTATATCCTGATAGCCCTGTGTGCCAATGGTATATATCTTATCACTCACATAATTAAGTACCAATGTATTGACAAAACTGCGTTCTCCTTTCGTGAAGTTATGCGAGAGGTCGAAATTGACAATCCACGGTGCGGCTCCTTCCAGTTGCGAACCGGTGGTAACCGTTGCCAAAGGCATTTTTGCATTCGTGTAGATATAAGAGCCATTCAATCCCAAAGAGAGTTTATTCATTCCGTGCGCAGCATTACTCACCGGACGGACAAACAGATTCTTACGTATTTCTATCTCCACTCCTGCCACGGTTGCCTTATCCGCTATATTCTCATAAGAAAGATAACCTCCGGCGCTTGCCACTTCAATGCGGGATATCGGATTCTTAATCAATTTATAGAAAGCCGTAAGAGAAATCAACTCGGTCGGAGTGGGATTAAAGTCCCACTTCAGATCAAGGTTATAATTATCCGAAGGTTTCAGATTGGGGTTACCCTGACTGTTGAAGTTCACGCCGACATAACGGTAAGGAGATATTTCCTTTGCCTGCGGAAGCGTATATGTTTTACTAGCTCCCAGACGAAACGAGTTTTTATCATTCAGATTGTATTTGAGATTCAAGCTGGGCAGGAAATAATCTTTTTGGATGGTATTGTTTCCTTTAGAGCCTCCACGATTCACATTGTAATCCACTTCAATATCTACCTTGTCGTATTTCAGTCCCAGATTCACAATCCAACGGGGAGTAAACTGGTAGGTAGCCTCGGCATAAGCGGAATGAATATTCTTTTTTACGATATATTCATCTAAGTTCTTTTGTATCTTGAACCAGTCGGAAGCAAAGTTTTCCTGATTATAATAATCGTCAAGCGAGAAGTCGTCTAAAGAAGGGATGGCAGAAACATGTCCTACGGTCAGGTTATATTCCGTGGCTTTGAAGTTATCATCTACGAATCGGCCTGTATATCCGAAACGGACATTCGAAATCTCTTCTATATTATCTTTCAGACGATAGACCAAGCCTGCTTTTACATTCAAGTCGTCTTCATCTAAAGTTGAGAAATAGCGCTGTTGTGAGTTGCCCCTTAGCAACGTATAGCCGTCTTCCGCTTTAGTCAGGTTATTGATTCGACGATCTGGTTCATAGCCTTTCACCATATTATAGGAAGCACCTGCATCAAGACTTAATGATTTGGTCAATCCCCAGTTAGTCATTAGTTGGTTAACGATCAGCATATTGTCATTCGTTTGTTGGCGACGGGTGAATCCAAGGTTTTCATAGTCGTCACTAAAAATCGAGTTCTTGCCGTTGTAATCGCCCACCGACTGGGTATTGGCATGAATCATCATCAAATTATAACTGATGTGATGACGGTTCTGCATATCGAAATCCACATTGGCAAGTGCCAGTTGACTGATATTCTCCGCATACTTCTTTCCATTCATATCTTTGTAGACCGTACCGCTGGTAGTTGTATTACGTATGATTTCATCCGTATACTGATAGTCCGTCGTATGTCCGGCGGTCAGGAAGAAAGAAAACGGATTTTTGTCTTTTCCGACATAGAATCGTTTACCTCCGGAAATACTGTAACTCCGGTTGATTTGAAGATGTTGAGCGGAAGGGTCTAACTTATTTCTGAAGTTCCATGAGTTTTCATCGGCATGTTCGGTACGATTGGCAAAGCCCATGAAGTTCACTCCATCCTGTTTCAGAAAATCGGCTGCTACCGTTTGTGTATTCAAGCCACCGGAAATGCCGAATCCCAGATGACCGCTACCAATTAGTTCTTTGGATACAATATCAATGGTTGCCCCTCCGACATCGCTGCTGCCCCCCGCGTTGAATGCTTTCTTTACACCTACAGACTGAATAATGTCCGTACCGAAGAAATCAAGAGAGATATTCTTATATTCCGGGTCTTCGGAAGGAAGAGCAAATCCATTAAAAGTAGTTGCATTGTACCGGTCTCCCAATCCACGGACAAAGACATTTTTCACTCCGTCTTGTTTAGACACTCCGGCAACTTTCGTCACAGCACCTTCTGCATCCGAAACACCTTTGCGGGAAAGCTCCCTGACACCAACAGATTGTACGGCAATGACTGCTTTTTGCTGTTCGAGCAACAGCATATTCTCATTTTCCCTATTCTTCTTAGCTACAACCACCACATCGGCAAGTTCCTGTGCATCGGTTTCCAACTCCAGATTCAGTATCACCAGTTTTCCATTCTCCACACGCACTTTACGGCGCACTTCCGTTTTGTAACCTACATATTTAATCTCAATATCATACATACCTTCCAGAACGCCCATGCTGTTCAATTCGAAATTACCCTCCATATCGGTCACTGCTCCGGCTTGAGTTCCGAGCAAACGTATCGTAGCTCCTATCAAAGGTTCCTTGGATAGTTTGTCTTTCACAGCTCCTTTAATCTTGATATTGACAGCCAATGCAGGAAGTACACACAACAGGCAAAAGAAGGCCGCCACTGAAAATCGGATAAGAAATAGTTTTTTCATCTAACTTTGCTCTACGTTTTAATTACGTCGGCAAAGATAGAGGGTGAGCATTACAACCGTAAGACGAAAAAAATACAATCTATTGAAAGAGTCATTGCAAGATGATGACAAGATGTTACAAACGTATTATCAATCAGTTACGCTATTAGTTTAACTTGTTTATAAGCAAATTTAAGACCGGAACTTCACTCTTTTATCTCTCATTATGCATAAAATTAATCGGCTGACAGTTGTGAGAAGGTGAAAATTTTGGCTGATAGTGTATTTCCACCCGCTTGTCGTCAAAGATATGTTTCACCGCTTTTCAATGCATTACGCAAAGAAACACCGATAGCTCCTTTCCCACTAAGTATATATCCAACGTTGGACTTTCTTAAAAAAAGAACAGGCATAATTGACTTGAAACTAAATATCATTATCTTTGTGAATGTTTCACGCTAAAAACAGATATGCGTCATGGAAGAGAATTTCAGAAGATATCCGATAGGAATACAGAACTTTGAAGATTTACGCAATAATGATTGTGTCTATGTTGATAAAACAGAATTGATTTATCGTTTGACTCATACAAATAAAGTCTATTTTCTAAGTCGTCCCCGACGCTTTGGGAAAAGTTTGCTGGTTTCTACACTAGAAGCTTATTTCCTGGGAAAAAAAGAACTGTTTCAAGGCTTGGCTATGGAGACTCTGGAAAAGGATTGGACGGTCTACCCGGTACTACACTTTGATTTTAGTGTGAGTAAATATATAACCGCTGATATGCTGTCAGCCGTTATTAACCGCCAATTGCTTTTATGGGAGAAAATTTATCAACGGGAAGAAGGAGAAACGACTTTCAGTTTACGTTTTGAAGGAATTATTCGTCGTGCTTACAAACAGACGGGTAAACAGGTGGTGGTATTAATAGATGAGTATGACTCACCAATGCTGGACAGCAATCATAATGATGAAGTTCAAAAGGAAATACGTAATATCATGCGGGATTTCTTTAGTCCACTGAAAGCCCAGGGACAGTATCTTCGCTTCTTATTATTGACAGGTATCAGCAAATTCAGCCAAATGAGTATCTTCAGCGAGTTGAATAACTTGCAGAATATCAGCATGAGGGATGATTACAGTGCTATCTGTGGCATCACCGAACAAGAACTGCGCACGCAATTGCAAATTGATATTGAACAAATGGCCCAAGCCAACAAGGAAACATACGAGGAAGCCTGTGTACATTTGAAACAACAATATGACGGTTATCATTTCAGTAAGAATTGTGTAGACATTTATAACCCATTTAGTCTATTCAATGCATTTGCGCAAAAGAGTTATGAGAATTTTTGGTTTTCGACCGGTACTCCCACTTTCCTGATAGATATTCTGCAAGAAAGCGATTTTGATATCCGGGAACTGGATAACACGACCGCCACCGCCGAACAGTTTGATGCACCTAGCAATAGAATCACCGATCCTCTTCCGGTGCTCTACCAAAGCGGTTATCTCACAATTAAGGGATATGATCCGGATTTCCAACTGTATACACTGGCTTATCCCAACAAAGAAGTAAGAAAAGGATTTATCGAATCGCTGATGCCCGCTTATGTGCATCTGCCTGCACGAGAGAATACATTTTATGTAGTGTCCTTTATTAAAGACTTGCGTATCGGTCATTTAGAGGAATGTCTGGAAAGACTGAAATCTTTCTTTGCGTCTATCCCGAATAAACTGAACAACAAGGAAGAGAAACATTACCAAACTATCTTTTATCTGTTTTTCCGGCTGATGGGACAGTATATAGATGTGGAAGTGGATACAGCCATTGGAAGAGCAGACGCGGTTGTGAAACTTCAAGATACCATCTATGTTTTTGAATTTAAAGTAGATGGTACACCCGAAGAAGCATTAACGCAGATTAACAGCAAAAAGTATGCTATTCCGTATCAGGCGGATCACAGGAAAATAGTTAAAGTAGGTGTAAACTTTGACAGTGCCACACGAACGATTGGTGAATGGAAGATAGAACTCGGGAGTTAATCACCGAGTTCATAAAAGAGAATGCGCTAAATCAATTTCTTTTTCTTCCGGTAGTTCTCACGAAACTCTTTAGGCGAACAACTCTTTTTCTTCTTGAAGATCCGGTTGAAATTGGAAAGGTTATTAAAACCGCACTCATAACAAATCTCAGCGATAGACATCGTAGAATCTACCAGCAACCGGGAAGCAAAGCCCAGCCGAATATCAATGATATAATCAGAAAGATTCTTGCCTGTACGCAGTTTGAAAAAGCGGCTGAATGACACATCCGTCATCCCAACCATATCAGCCAACTGCCCCAGACGTATTTCTTCCTGATAATGTGTATTGATGTACTCCTGCACTTTCTGCACACGCCGGCTGTCCGAATGAATATCTATCTTGGCAAAAGACGAACTGGACAAGGTACGCGCTTCTTCTTCAAAGAGAGAAAGTTCATACAGGATTGTCATAAACTTAATGACCGCATAAAATCCTTGCTTCTCGGAAGCAAGCGTATCCAGCAACGGATATATTTTGAGTATGGCAGACATCGGGAAACAAAGCCCTTTTTGTGCTTTATCCAGTATCCGGCGGATAGAGTCGAACTGATTCTTATTGATAAAGCTCTTGAAGAAAAGATCGGAAGAAAACTGAATCGTAATCTCCCGTATCTCTTTCGAATGGCAGTCGTTCTGTTCCCAGACGTGTTCCAAATCTTTTCCTGTTATCAATACCAAATCATAATCACCTATCACTTCGGAAGAGTCTCCTACAATCCGCCTTACTCCGGCTGCCTTTTCGGTGAAGTTCAATTCAAACTCGGAGTGGTTGTGTATAGGATAAGTGAATTCCGTTTTATAACGTTCCGCAATGTAAAAGCAATCCTTATCTGACAAAGGAGTGATTTCACGGATAATCTGGTTGGATAACGGTGTAGTCATAGTAATTACAATTTATAAGCGTTTTATCGTTTGATTAGTTTTCTATCTTTACCCCTATCTGATGCAGGTCTGCCCCCGACGGGTTTTGGAAGACACGCAAGTCGAATTCGGGAATAATGGCAAGCACATGATCGAAAACATCTGCCTGTATGCCTTCGTAGGCAACCCATACTTTATTGGCAGAAAAGAAATAAAGTTCCAACGGGATACCGGTTTCGGTAGGCTGAAGCTGACGTACCATGCAGGTCAGGTCTTGGTTGACAGTAGGCAGATTCTTCAGATAGTTAGTCAGATAGGCACGGAAAACTCCCAGGTTTGTTTGCCGGCGTCCATTCACTAACACAGAGTTGTCGATATGATGTTCCTTATTATATTCTTCCACTACCTTTTCCGTTTCATCCACATAGTCTTTCAACAGTTGTATCTTCCGGTATTTTGCCAACATCTCCGGTGTACAGAAATGCACACTGGTCATGTCTATATTGATGGAACGTTTCACACGACGTCCGCCGGATTCCTGCATTCCCTGCCAGTTTTGGAAAGAATCACTAATCAATAGATAAGGAGGAATGGTGGTGATGGTATTATCGAAGTTACGTATTTTTACGGTATTCAATGTTACTTCTATCACCGTACCGTCCGCACCGTATTTCGGCATCGTGATCCAATCGCCCACCTTCAGCATATTATTGGCGGAAAGCTGGATGCCGGAGACAAATCCCATGATACTGTCCTTGAAAACCAACATCAGAACCGCAGCGGAAGCTCCCAATCCGGTCAGCAACACCACCGGACTTTGCTTTATCAAAATACTGATAATGATGATAGCTCCTATAAAGAAGAGAATGACTTGCGCTGTCTGCAAAAGCCCCTTCAAAGGTTTGTCTTTATATTGTTCACGCGCGCTATATACCAGATACACAGCCGTAAACAAAGCACTGACGAAGCGAAGAAAGACTGCAAGGATATAAATCATGCAAAGTCTTCGAAGAAAATCAAGCAAAGCAGAGTCTGCATGTTCGGGGAAGGCAATAGGAATAGATATATAAATCAATATAGGCGCCACCATCCTGCTGATGTTCACCATTACTTTATCATTAAATACAATATCATCCCAAGTAGCTTTTGTCTGTCTCACCAATTTAGCCACGGTACGCAGAATAATCTTGCGGCAAATCAGATTAGCCAATAATGCTATTCCAATAATAAACAATAAAATGATAAAGTTATCAATCTTATCAGCCATAGCTTCATCCACTCCCATCGAGAGCAAAGCATGATTCACCTCTTGCATCACTACATTACCTGCTTCTTCCGGTTGCCCGTTTGCTAATGCCACACTCACTGTATCAACCACTTCTTTTACTTCTTTCATAAGCAATCGTCTCTCTCTTTTTTAGTTTTTCTTTTATTTATGATCTCTGTTTCTTTTCTTCTTTATTCTTTCCTTCTTCCAAATATTCACTGATATCCTGCCGTAGCCAATCATAATGGAAGAGTCTTTTGTAGGCTACATTCTTCTTGAGCATGATTTCTACGTTCACCTGGCTGTTCTGATAACAAGTCAGTTCGTTTCTGAACTGTTCATTGTGTTCGGCCAGCCGCTTGATTTCCTGTTCCCGTTCACGACGCAATACGGTGCAGACCGGAATCAGTAGTTTCATTACCACATTATCCATCACATGGTGTCCCTGCATATACAAGTAAGTAGTTTCCGGCACCAAGCCCAGCTCTTTAAATTCAGTCCGCAATCCACTCACCTGATTAATGTTATGGGGAAATTTCCTTTTCAACTCTGCCAACTTCTGATTAACCCGTTGTTGAAGGGATTCCAAGCTCTTTTCCGGATGCCGGAGATTAATCTCGCGCAAAGAAGTATAAGTATGGAAATCGTACATGGGGAAAGTGTAAGTATCCCGTTGGCGATAGAACCATACGTTCCAGAGGAAAAGCGGATATACTATTTCAGAGTACTTCTTCAGGTAGAAGTTGAAATCTAAAATGGAACGGTCATTCAACGTAGCCTGCACACATACTTCGTGAAGGCTTTCGGCAAAACAATGATAGTTTTCAATAGCATAGGTATAAGTCTGAAAAATATACCTGTTCCGATTGATTTTACGGGAAGTATTGGTAGCTCCCTGCAACAGGAAATCATAGTCACTGTCCACACAGGCAATCAGACTTCTCCCCAATTCGGCTGTATTCAGCGTGTTCATGAGTACCATCTTTTTTCCTTTTGCCAGGGAGGTGGCCGAAGGAAGCATCACTTGGAAATAGTGTTCGTCGTCTTCAAACTCTTCAAGCAATGTGCGCCAGAAAGCGATGTCGTCATAGCTTTCTACGTAAGCGATGATACGTCGGCGGGCTTTCTTCGGATAAAGCTTATGGGCGGCATTGAAATAAGAAGAAGTCAGATTATCTCGTAGTGAAGTTGCCATTTGTTCAATTACAGGTTACGAATTACAAATTACAGTTGGGAGAATCCTTGTCGAGCTTGTGCCCTACGGTGGTAGATATATCACTTACTTCTGTCACGGCATCCAGCCAGCCTTCCATAATGACGGCAGGCGAATGGGTAGTCAGGATAATCTGCACATTCGGATTCAGTTCACGTATCATAGCAATCAGTTTCTGCTGCCATTCTATATGAAGGGAGGCTTCCGGCTCATCCATAAACAATACACAATGGCTGTTGTCCTGCACGAGTACGGTCAGCAGGATAACCAGCATTTGCTTTTCACCGGACGACAGTTTATAAGGGAATAATAGTTCGCCATCCTGATAGAAAGCGATATCGTTCCGTTTCCGGTCTATCTTTTTGCGTGTATAGCTGAACAGTTCGTCAATCATATCCTGAAAACGACGTTTGGCTACAGATAATGTAGCTGCTTTACGACGCTCTTCTTCATCAGTGCTGGAAAGCATTTCAATCATCTTATTACCAATGTTGACCTGATAATCGAGGTAACGGCGTTGCAAGAGATAGAGTTGCCAGTCCAGTTCAGACTTTACATTCTTGTCGGCCATGCGGGCTGTGAAGTCACCCATAATCAGGGGACGGTCGTAGCTTCGGATGACGTCATAAGGAATATAGGTTGCCTGGGGATTGTCGAAAAAGAGACGCACTCCGTTCTTCTCGTCACTTTTCATTTCACCGGAAAGTTCTTCGAGGTATCCCACCGAACGGTTCAGAATGGTAGTCTTCCCCACTCCGTTGATGCCGGAGAGGATGTTCACATCGGGACGCAAATCCCATCCTATATTAAAGCGTTCCCATAGTCCGTGTATCTCGATACGACGGATATAATTGGCTTGTTGTTCCATAATATTCAAGTTTAATCAAGGCAAATATAAACAAATCATACGATAAAAGACTACCTTTGCAACCGTTTTCTCTATTTGATTGTTAATGATATCAGAGATATGGTAAAATAAATAGTATCAACATGGACAAAAGTAAGAACCTGTATGGTCATTTGTTTGCGCTTACAGCAAACGTTATGTGGGGATTAATGTCTCCCATCGGTAAGTCGGCTCTTCAAGAGTTTTCTCCAATTTCTGTCACTACATTCCGCATGGTGGGGGCAGCAGCCGCTTTCTGGATCCTTTCCATGTTTTGCAAACAGGAACATGTGAATCATCAAGATATGCTGAAAATCTTCTTTGCTTCACTGTTTGCGCTAGTATTCAATCAAGGAGTGTTTATCTTCGGACTTTCTATGACTTCTCCTATTGATGCTTCTATCGTAACTACCACTCTACCGATTGTAACAATGGTTGTAGCGGCCATTTACTTGAAAGAACCTATTACCAATAAGAAAGTACTGGGAATTTTTATAGGTGCTATGGGAGCGCTCATTCTCATTATGAGTAGCCAGGCAGGAAGCAACGGAAATGGAAGCCTGATTGGCGACTTGCTTTGTCTCGTTGCGCAAATCAGTTTTTCCATATACCTGACTGTATTCAAAGGATTGTCTCAACGATATTCGGCAGTAACGATTAATAAATGGATGTTCATATATGCTTCAATGTGTTACATTCCGTTCTCCTATTATGATATTTCTACGATTCAATGGACTTCTGTTTCCACTGTCGCCATTCTACAGGTACTTTATGTCGTATTAGGAGGTAGCTTCCTCGCGTATCTCTGCATTATGACTGCACAGAGGCTGCTCCGTCCTACGGTAGTCAGTATGTACAATTATATGCAACCGATCGTGGCTACGATTGCGGCAATCGCGATGGGTATCGGAAGTTTCGGCTGGGAGAAAGGAATCGCTATCGCGCTCGTATTCCTGGGAGTATATATTGTGACTCAAAGTAAATCAAGAGCTGATCTTGAAAAAGCAGAAAAGCCTCATTAATAGTACAAGCGGGTAGAAAGACTGACGTTTCCTACCCGCTTATGCTAAATGTATTCTTTAAGAATCAGAATCTTATTATCATTTAAAGTCTTATTTCAAATCCTCAAAATAAGTATCGAGCAAGCTTCTTGCAGCTATAAACGAAGTCAGGTTGCCTTTCAATACCTGCTGTTCTTTTTCTAAGAGCATTGTTTCAATCTTCGGATTATGATAAAAGCTGTCACGAAGTTGTTCATTGATGCTTTCATACATCCAATATTTACTTTGCTCGTTGCGGCGATATTCAAAATAGCCGTTTTCTTTCACGAAGTCAATGTATTCGTAAATCATATCCCAGACCTCCTTCACTCCCAGGTTATAAAAACCGGAGTAAGTCAATACTTTGGGAATCCATCCGGATTCAGGCGCAGGAAACAGATGCAATGCATTACGGAATTGAGTGGCAGCCAACTTGGCACGTTCCAGATTATCTCCATCGGCCTTATTGATAACGATACCATCCGCCATCTCCATAATACCACGCTTAATCCCTTGCAGTTCATCGCCCGTACCGGACAACTGAATCAACAGGAAGAAATCAACCATCGAGTGAACAGCCGTTTCGCTCTGTCCCACTCCTACGGTCTCCACAAAAATCTTATCGAATCCGGCAGCTTCACAAAGAATAATCGTCTCACGTGTTTTGCGTGCCACTCCTCCCAAAGAACCGGCTGACGGACTAGGGCGGATAAACGATTTAGGATGCACGGAAAGCTGCTCCATACGCGTTTTATCCCCTAAGATACTGCCTTTACTACGCTCACTACTAGGGTCGATGGCCAATACCGCCAGTTTGCCCCCCTTTTCGAGCACGTGCAGACCGAATACATCTATGGATGTACTCTTTCCCGCACCGGGAACGCCGCTGATACCAATCCGGATCGAATTACCGGAAAATGGCAGACACTTCTCTATGATTTCCTGTGAGACAGCCTGATGTTCAGGCTTTACGCTTTCAACCAATGTCACAGCCTGACTCAATATGGTGACATCACCTTTTACGATACCTTCTACAAACTCTGCTACTGAAAGTTGGCGTTTCTTAGGTTTCCGCTTTAAGTAGGGATTCACAGATGAGGGTTGCTCAATGCCTTTATTGACAACAAGCCCCTTATATTCTTCACTATTTTCAGGATGTTCCATAATCATAGGATTTAGCGTTTGATATTGATTTCAACTTTCGGGCGTAACGGATCATTTGTTATCATCAGGATACGTAAATGATGCTTCTTATTACCTACGTCACGCTTACGAATAGTTACTTTGAGCTTCGTCATTCCATCCGGAGGAAGGACCGTCTTCTTCAGGCTCACTCCTACCGACGAATTGAATACCTGCAACTTACTGATGACTAACGGAGTCTTTCCGGAATTGGCTATCAATATATCATGGCTTACCTTATTCTTCTTTATCAACGGGATACTAAGATCAATATCCGTTTCCGAAATGTGCATGGCAGGAGCGTTCAAAGAATCTTTTTCCGTCATACGAGAGAAGTCGGGAAGAAGAATGGCCGAAACCGGTATTTCATTATCTTCGCTCACCTTATCACCGGAGAAACGGGAAAGGTAGACAGAAGCCTGTGTCAATCCGTAATCTTTTAGCTGGCTCGCATCCAGCGTCAGTTTGATAGTTCCCTTCTTGCCTTTCAACAAGACTTTGGGTTCCGCTTCCATTTTCAGATAAGGAGGCAGATGCATCAATACCGGTTCGTAAGGACGATCCGAAAGATTGGCGATATCAAAGGTCAATGAAGGCTGCTGTCCGCGATAGACATCGGGGAAAGCAAACTCATCACGATCTAAACGAATATTTCCAATTGTATAAGGAAGTAGCTTTGTATAATCTTTTATTTCCTGCACTACTTCACCGGTAAACTTCAGATAGACCAGGCTCGGACTGGCATTGCTATATATTCCTATCGACTTTTCAAAATGTCCTAACGCTTTTGCGTCAAAAGAAGCTTTTACTACTCCTTTTCCTCCCGGGGCAATCGGTTCTTTGGTCCAGTCGGCCACGGCACAGGCACAAGAGGTTGTGACGTTGGTCAGTACCAATGGCTGGTTTCCCGTGTTAGTGATGGTATATTCCACTGTCACCGGACGTTTCCACTCAATTTGTCCGAAGTTATGTGTCTCTTTATTTGAAGAGATACGAGGTTGGGCAACGGCTGCCAAAGCGACAGTAAGTAAAGATAATATAGATAGTAAACTACGTTTCATGCGATATTTTTTATTTTGGTGCACAAATGTAGGGGTTTTAGATGAGTTTTTCACCACAGATTACACAGATTAACACAGATTGACGAAAGAGGATAATTCTCCCCATCAAGAGGTATCAAATAGATTCAGGCACGGATTACGCCTATTTTACGGTTTCAGTTTATCTAATGAACCGTAAAATCGGCATAATCCGTGCCCGAATATTTCTCTTACAAATGTCCTGCGTTACTCTTTAACAGCTACCGTCATCGAAGCAGAATGTGAAGCATATTCTGGTGCGTATGCACATTGCATGGTTGCCAGACCTGTTTCGTAAGTTCCTGCACGGCTGACACGGTAACTATATTCCAATACATATACTCCTTTTCCTAAATGATCGAAGAAGAAATTGGTCGATGCATCTTTGATGTCTACGTAATAGCCCAGTCCGTTGTTCCAACGATAGCCGGAAATGCTGCCGATCGGTTCGAAGCAAGCTCCCCGCTGATCTTTCAACTGCACAAAGTCCATCGGACGGTCTACACGGATGCTCAAACGGGAAACGACTTTATCACCTACCTGAAGAACAGTTTTCGCTGTTATAGGCTGCAATTGAGGGACATTATTTACCATACGTTCCACATACAATTGTTTCTCTACATTCAACTCACCACCCTGTTGTTTCACATCACTGATGGGGGATTCAAATTCTGCATATACAGCTCCCCAGGCGATACCCGGATTTCTCTTTTCCACTTCAATCTTACGGGCATCCACCACGCTCTTCTGTGTGAAAGAACGTTTGATATATCCCAATCCGGGAACAGTTGTTTTACTCGGAGCAACCGTTTCCAGCACTTCATTAGCAATTACAATCCGTACATCTCCCTGATTGTCGAGCAAGTTAACACCTTTCATCAGCAATGCAAATACCGCGTCGGCAGTAGCTACCGGAGAGTTCCATTGTTGTGTTTGCTTTTGCTTCAACAGCCAAAGTTTCATTTCTTCCACGGTATCGCTGTTACCGCCTATCGCCTCCAATGCTTCCATCACATCTACGTGAGCCTGCATCTGCATTCCGCCCCATGTATACGGATTCTCGTTGAAAGCAAAGAACATTCCCTGTTCATCCGTCTTGGTCAGGAATTCTTTCAGAGAAGCGACAAATTCCTGTGCTTCTTTCTTGCGTCCGGCTTTATCCAGTACAATAGCGGCAATCGCTTTCGTATCCATCGAAGGAGAAGTAAGCAGTTCTCCTACTTTAGAAAGATAATAGGTATAAGCAGCTTTATTGGCAGCAGGCACCTGCTCTCCGGAAATAGCGATGAGATACAAATATTGCAGAATACTACCCGAAACACCGGTAAATTTCACTCCTTCTTTCTGTGCTTTCAAGATTTCCTTATATTCGTCTAAAGCTGATTGATGAAGGTAAGTGAAAGCATTTTGTTGCAAGGAGAGAGCTGGACCTGTTAATTTCTCACCTGTCAACATAGCCAGACGGGCATTCAGTTCGGCGATATAGGTAGTAATATATCGGCTGCCGGTCATTCCTTTATACCAAGACCATGCACCGTTTGCGTTCTGCAACTCCTGTAATCGGGTCAAAGCCGCTATATTATTGCTACGGATATTATTCAAATCAAACAAAGTGGCGATACGTTCTTTCTGTTGCTCTTCCGTTTGCGCTTCGAGCACCCAGGGAGATTCGGACAGAATAATATTCTTCACTTCCTGATTCTTTTGCAGATTGCTCAAGAAGGTTTCTTTCGTACCTCCCTGCAATTTCCAACTTTCAAACACTGCTTTGATCTTCGGCTGACTGTTCATAATGAACGAAGCCAAGGTATTTGCATAATATGCCGTAGCCCAGGAGATCGCATTATTGCTTGTAGGAAGACTCAAAGAAGGCAATGCCTGAATAGCATACCAGGCCGGATTTCCTGTAAACTCGACAGTCAGTTTACGGTCGGTTGCCGTTTTACTTTGTTGGTTGAACAGGCGGTCGAGTGAGAAAGTACGGGTTTCTTCTCCACGTACAGGCATTGGAAGTGTCTCTACCAAATGTTCTTTATTGCTAAGCACCGGAAGCAACTGTTGTTCTCCATCGCTGAAAGTACCGCTGTCGGCTATCATCCGGCATCCCAATATTTCGTATTTATCACTGACGGTAAACTGGAAGCTCACGCCAATCGTCTTTCCGGCAACAAGGCTGAATTTCTGTTTTTGTGTACTGATTACTTTCTCCGTCATCGGATCGAAAAGAATCAGAGTTACTGTTCCGGCTTGCGACTTACCAGTCATATTAGAGATAGAAGCTGTAAGAGAAGTCTTATCTCCCACACGTACAAAGCGGGGAAGATTAGGAGTCAGCATAAATTCCTTACTCGTGGTAGCTTCACCGTCCAATGTTCCCATCAGCATCCCTTTCGTATGAGAATATCCACGGAAGTTCCAACGCGTCAGACTTTCGGGCATCGTGAAAGAGAACGAGATTTCTCCCTGTTCATTGGTACGAAGTTGCGGATAGAAGAAGGCCGTTTCTGCAAGATTTGTACGCAGGTCGGCAGGAGCTTCAGGGAGTGTTTCGTTTCCGGACGTTTCATCAAGTTTACCAAGTGTTCCCGTTTGACCCCATCCTGACTCAAATTCCACATATTCAGAAGCATCGGAGACTAAAGCCGGTACATATTTCACTTCCACCGCATTGCTCCGGCTTGTAACACTTCCTGTCATCGACACCTTTCTCTGAACCGCCAGACCTCTAACCACCACTCCATCAGCCAAAGACTCCGACAATGCATATACATTTCCTACACCGGAAGACATCACGAAATAATCATACGCCAATCCCGGCACTTTAAGACTTTTCGTATTCCACCAGTAATTAAATGAATTATTTCCTGAATATCCGCTCATCCAATTAGAATACGGAACAATCTGACTATAGAAGATTTGGAAATTCTGCTGACGGTTCCATATCTTATCCAGTGAAGCATCATACATCGTTGCCAGCATCTCCGCATTGGCGGCTTGTCCTTGCGGCGTTTTAATCGTCAGTTTCCATTCTTCCTTCTGTCCGGGACGCAACTTATCGCGGAATACTTCCCACTTCATAGTCAATGTCTTATCCGGTACACGTCTGGTCAGCCGGGCATGTTCCTGATAAACCTGTCCATCTCTTACCATACAGAAATTCACAAACACACCGTCACCATAACTCTCCTGATATGGATATTCGAAGCGAACAATCGTATCAGACAAGTTCAACGTCTTACTTTCCAGCAGTTTATCACCGGAGAATACATTCATAATCACATAAGCATCCTTTTTCGACGTACCGAAGCAGAATACAGCCGGATGAGTCGCATCAAATTCCATATTTTCTCCATAGAACCAAACTGTCGTTTCTACAGGCGGACGTTTGTCCTCAATGGAAAAAAGAATCGTGTTAGTATCAGCAGTCACTTCCTTGCCCTGATTATCTTTCACCGATGCTTTCAGTACATAAGGGCCCGAAGGAAGATCCTTCCAATCGAGCGTTATTTCTTCGTTAGAAGTAAAAGTTCCCGTTGCAATCGATTTCTCTTCCAGTTGTTTGAAATCCTGGTCTTTGGCAGGATACAAGTAATAATTTCCTTTCACTTCCACAGGTTGTCCATTCTGGTTTTGCACGTTAAACATCGTGTCGAATGGTTTATCCTTACAAGTCTTATCATGCAATTCCACCTGCAAAACCAACGAACGATTTCCGGCCGAAATGACATCCGTAGAAGATTGTGTTTCACCCGCCACATTGGTAACAGTAGCTTCAATGGAATAGCGATAATATACTTTATCATCATTCTTATAAGAGTCACTTTCCTGCAGGCGGACCGGTATCGTAAATTCTCCGTTCTCATTGGCCGTCACTTCACCGGAAGCAATCTGTACCGATTCCGCAAACCGCCAAAGGCTGTATGTAGAACGCATCACTTTATATTTTACCGGAAGATCCTGAAGCAATACACCGCTATAAGATTCTATCTTGCCTTTCACCTGCACTTCATCTCCCAACTTGTAACTTCCCTGTTGCTTTTCAAAAGTGATGTCAAATGTCGGACGTTTATAATCTTCCACACGGATACTTGTACGGCCTCTTCCTGCCTTCAACGAGAACATTCCGTTCAGGCAAGCTGAAGGCAACGCGAAATCAGTGGCAAACGAACCGAACTCATTGGTGCGTACCGACTTCTGCCCTACTTCCTGATTATTCGCATCCAATAAAGTCACCATATATTCCTTGTTCGGGAGCACATCCGCCGTATCTGATTTTTGAGAATAGGCAATCCCTTTCACATACACCGTTTGTCCGGGACGATACAAAGAACGGTCAGTCAATAAAGTCATATTTTCCGCCACTTTATCTTCGTCACCGTAGTATCCGTAACTTCCTGCATAGATACCTTGCTTCGGCATCGCTGTATCCGTGCCCTTGGAGGCTCTCAAATAGCGGTATTCAGATTTCCAGGGAAATACCACCTTACCATCTTTGTCCGTCGTAAACTCTTGCAAAACTTTTTCATCGTTACTATACATCGTAACTTTCGCATTCGAAATAGGATGTCCCGTCTGTCCGTCCAACGTCACCACTTGATATTGTTTTTCCGGCAGACGACAAGTCAACACCTTGAAACGTGTTACGTCAAACTTGCTTTCACTGTCTCTCTTTGCACGAATATCCGGTATGATACGCATTATGTAAGCTCCAAGTTCGGGAGCTTTGAACGTAAACACCGTGTCCTGTGTCCGGTAATCTTCCGGACGAATTACAGAGTAATGTTGTTCTTTTATCAGTTTCTTCGCCTGATAAATCCGGACGGTAAAACCATCCAGATTCTTATGTGAGGCTCTTAGTTCTATCTCTTCGTTCGGGAAAGCCTGATCTGCTGCATAGACATTCAAATAAGGAGCCAATATCTCTTCCCGAAGATTTTTCAGAGCATTGATTCTGTCATACCCCGGATAAAGACGAATCGCCTCATCACAAAGTTGCAATGCATTAACCTGCTGTTGCTTTTCAATAGCATAACGGGCTTGTGCCAGGTACACTTCAGCACATATCGGTTCCGAAGCATATTTACTTTTCAATGTATTCAATGCTTTCAGGTAAGTGTCATCCGTCAATACCGAAGCCTCTCCCTTTACTTGGAGAGGTCGGATATACCGTTCCGCTCCCCGTCTCCAGTCCAAATAGTTAAGTGCGGTCAACACATAACCTTCTTTCAATCCGGCTGCTTTATAAGCAGAAAGCATATTTCCGTAAATAGCTATTATATCCTGCTTCACCGGATTTACGGCGTTCGTTTCAGTATACCCGCTACCTAGTTTTTCCACTTGCAACAGAGCATCAATTCCACGGGAAGCCAATAGATGATAGAGGTCATGGTGATAATATTCACTCGTTTTCCCCAATTCTACGAAAGGGATATAGTCGCGTGAAGAAGTTTTGAGCAGTAACACAGAGTCAGCCAAGGCTTCTTTCACATTTGTCCGCACTTTCTCTACAAACATATTGGCGGTCCACTCGCGTATATCCGCAGAAGGCGTTTGGCCTACGATTTCCGTCCGTTGGCGAAGTTGCCATTGATTGTTGGCAGCATAATTTGCATAAATTCCGGCTATCAGAGAATGCAAAATAGCACGGTCCATTGGTTGGTCGGTTTGTTTCACCCACTGTTCCAGTCCTTTCAGACCGGCATAAAGACTATCCGGATTCAACATTTCCCGGTATTTCATCCGCCACGCGTATGCTTTGAGCATCTGCGGAGAGTTTTTCTCTTTTTCCCCTTTCTGATAAATCTCATCAGTCAGTTTTATCACTGTCTTAGGCAAGCTCTTTTTCTCTGCTTGCTCCACTTCTTTCCATAATTTGTCGAAAGTCTGTGCCTGCACCGCCGGAATCACTCCCAACCATAGTAGCACCATCATACAAATCTGCTTTACTTTCATAATCTTTCTAGTTTAAGTTCGCTATAAGTCTCACTCTATAAATAACAAAGTAAAGAAATAAAGTTTAAAGATTTGTACTTTTTAGCTTAAAAAAAACTTTTATCAAGCTACCAACCTTATACTGTATCGTATAGACGTTAGCTCATTAGCTGATTCACTTTAGAATAAAAAAATATTATTCGGTTTGTTATTTAATTGAATAGTTCATTTTTGCACTGTTTTCACCACAGAGGACACGGAGGGCACAGAGGTGAATTTGGTTTATGATTACGGTTGTGACCCTAATTTTGATGCGTAATCCTTCCTCTATAAAGTT
>ULUL01025587.1_pt1 | contig 66978 bp, 73 predicted proteins | sample 1958481 | NCBI WGS metagenome assembly ULUL01 (sample SAMEA4835759, study PRJEB28245) | human gut metagenome | biome: gut microbiome; material: fecal sample | place: Denmark | collected 2008 | reverse complement strand
CTATATAAATAATTATAGTCTAAAAATGAGTTAGTGTTGTTACTTACCGATATTGTTACATTAATTGTAAATATTTTAAAACTCTTAAAATCCTAAAGAATAGTACAAATTATTCCGATAAATTATTTGTAAAAAGGAGTATCAGATTATGGGCATGTCAGCATCACAGGCACGATACCTGTGTTTAACAGCTAGAAAGAATAACGTTGAATTTCAGATTCAACAGCTTACACAGCAAAAGCTGATGAATGCAAATCTGATTGAAGACGAAATAAGTCTTTTTAATAACGGTATGAATGTGCAACACCTTTATTATTCTCCATCCGGAACAGGTTCTATTACAACAGACCTGCCAAGACTTTCCTATCAGATTGTTACAGGCAGCGCCGAAGATGGCGGGCTTGCTATGCAGGTAGAAGATTCTTTCGGCCGTACGGTTGTAACAGAATTGCCAAACCCGATGCCGGAAGGTAAAACTGTTGAAAACTATGTTGTAGAGCCTTATGCAACACAGGCTGATTATTTTGAAAACAACTTGAAAACAGGCAACTGGACTATTATGCGCCAGGACAATTCAGGAAGCTGGGTCAGCCAGTCTCTCGATGGTGCCTCTTTTATCTACCAGGGTGCTGATCAGGGTGATTTTAATATTGCCAATGCAGAATACGAAGCCAAGGTTGAAAAACTTGAACGTATAGATAAAAAGTTTGATACACAGATTCAACAGCTCTCTACTGAACAAAAAGCAATAGAAACCGAAATGGATTCTGTTAAAAAAGTTATTGATAAAAACATTGAAGAAACATTTAAAACCTTCGGTTAAAAAGATAAGTAGCAGAGTTTCTTCTTAGGCTGTGAGCTGTTAAGTGCTATTTTTTATTTTGAATATTAAATATAGCTCTTAATTTATCTTTTAAAAGATTATTTTCTGCTGTGAGTTTTTGAAGTTTTTGTTTAAGCTCAATTATTTCTGCATTGTTTTGCACCGGCTGTACTGATGATACAGGCTGCAAAGGTGTTTGTTTAAAATCATTTTTCATAATAAAACGTTTTTGAGCTTCGTTTTTAATAGTGATAATTTTGTCAATATCCCGGTTTGCCACAAGCCCCATTTTAACCATAATTTCACCGATTCTCAATTTTGCATCAGGGTTTTGGTCGTTATAATGTTTTTGATTTCTTAATATGTCATCAAGCTGTTCTATGTTTATCATATTCAACCTTTTAACATACTCACCCAGTCTTATTTCACCGCCAAGATAAAATATGCTTGCACTTACCACCGGGTTTGGAGGATTTTTTATAAGCTCTGCTTTAATACACTGTGCAAGATATGAAGAGGATTCTTCCAGTGTCCAAAAATTATTCAACGTAATATCAATTACCCTTAGCCCTTTTAATGCACTGTCTAAATATCTGTAAACATTCATATCAAGATTCAAATCATGATTTTGAAGCTCTTTTTTTCCTTTAAAAGAAACTTCAGGCACAAGAGAAGGGTATATTTCATCTTCTCTGCCGGGATCAGTACTGCCTGGGTGAATTGTTTCAAGATGTCTTTTTAAATCAAGAAAGATTACTTCCTGCACCCAAACAGGCGCATCCAAAATTGTCCCTATAAGAACACCCAGGTTATTTTGTGCCATAAAACTCAATTAACTCCACTATTTATAATATCCCTAACATGTATTATAATATCATGTACGAAGTATATATCAAAAATGTTAAGAAGAGGTGTCTGTGGGTATTGACGGGTTTTCAATGTCTAATTTGGGAATAAACAGGAATATGTCCTCTGCGCAGCTTGCCAATGAGGCAGAAGCCACTGCCAAGCAAGCTCTTGAAAACCAAATGGCAGACGTTGACGGCGTGGGCAAAAAAGAAAAAGCCGGCCGAAAAGACCCGGATGCTGCTTTTAACGGCACTATCCCCTTTGTTGGTGAACCTAAAGAAAAAGAAGATGAAGAGGAAAGCCCCTCTCAAGAAAACACTAACACTCCTCCAAATCCTGATTTGATAGATGATGAGGATGATGAATACGGAGCTCAATTTCATTTTCGCTTCAACCAAGACAATATGATTGAGGTCTGGGATTCTGAAAAACAGGAAATAGTAAAAACAATTTCTCCTGAAGATGCAACTAATGCAATACTCGGTCTTTCAAAAATGCCAAGCGTTTTTGTTAACAAAGAAATTTAATTAATCTACAACAATTTCTGTTTCATTTTTATAAACAACAAATCCTGATTTTGTGTTGTTAGGCCGTTTTATGTATTTTCGTAATGTATAAACAACAGCTGCTTTTGTTGAGTTTTTAGCAGTCGAATATTGTTTGGCAAGTTTTGCTATTTTTAAAACCGTCTCATCTTTTAATTGTTGAGAAGAGCTTCCTGTCTTGGCTATTACGTGTGAGCCCGGTGTATTTAAAACGTGAAACCAGACATCATCTCCGGATGAAATTTTTGAATACAAATAGTCATTTTGCTTGTTGTTTTTTCCTATATATACAGTGAATCCATCAATCTCTTCTTTTGTAAGTTTGATATTTTCTTCTTTTTTCTTTTTGTCAATTTTTTGCGGCGGCTCAAACTCCTGTGCTATTTCTTTGAGCTCTTCAAAATTGTCACAAATATCAATGTCAAACAAAAGCTGATTGAGATAATCGATTTCCTCTTTTGTTTGTTCTGACATTTCCTGTGCAACTTGATATGCTTTTTTTGTTTTGTTATACAGCGCAAAATATCTTTTTGCATTGTCAATAACAGAAAGGGTTTCATCCAGTTGTATTTCAACAGGTGTGTTTGTTTCATAGTCTGTTAAAGTAACAGATTTTTGTCCCGCAGACACTGCATATGAATTGGCTGTTAAAAGGTTGCCTTTGGTCATATACATTTGTGCTTTTTCTTTTTTATCAATCTGCTTTTGCTGGTTATTAAAAGTATTTGTTTGTTTTTTTAATTCCTTATTGATTTTTGCTTTCAAATTTGTTTTCAAATTTGAAACAAGATTTTTTTCTATATTTAAAGCAAAATAATCATCAATTAAATTGTTGATGTTGTCATATTCATTTCCAAGATTATTTATACAAGAATATTTGGAATAATCTTTATCAACTGAATACAGCCTGTTTTTATTTTCCAAAAATTCATGCAGCTCAACAAACAGAATCTGTAAATTTTGTTCGGATAACGAATTTGCTGTTTGGTTTGAGTCTATATTTTTTGCGTCACAAATTTCCTGTACTGTGATTTGTGATAACGAAAAATATTTGTCTGCAACAGCTTTTTTTAGTGAATCGTCAGATTTTAAAACCGCAGATTTAAAGTTGCTAAAACGTGTTTGTAAAAGATTTTTTTTGTTTTGTTTTGGCGGATAAATATAAGGAAGTCCTCCGGCAAGCTCTCTTTCTTTACTTTTTTCTTCTCCTATATTGTGCGCACAGCCTAGAATAATATTATTGTCTGTATTGTAAAGTACAATATTACTGTGTTTTCCCATCAATTCTATAGACAGACATTCTTCAATTCTATCGCCTATTTCATTGTAATTTTCAAACGTAAGCTCAATTATTCTTTCAAATTCAGGCTTGTTTATTTTTAAAATCCTTGCACCTTCCATGTGTTTTCTTAATAGCATGCAAAACATTGGTGGCTGTTTGGGGATTTGAATATTTCTTTTTGCTTCATTTTCTTTGTTCATAAAACAAAGATGATGAAAACTTGGATTGATATTTATGTACAATTTTTTTGACTCGCCGTTATTTCTCATTTGCAAAATAACTTCGCGTCTTGTCGGCTGCTGAATTTTTTGTACTCTTGCGTTTATAAAAAAATCTTTGTTTTCTTCGTAAAAAGCTTCAAGAAGCAGTGAATCAATATGAAGCATTATCCTCGTTGTCCCAATTATTATTTTCTTCTTGAGGCAATTTTAACTCAAATATTTTTATTTTGTCAGTGGAATTCTTTAATCTTATTTGACCTATATAATTTGCGGGTATTTCTTCATCTAACTGATCAAGAGTGTTTTGCGTGACAATCAAATCTTTATCAAATTCTTCTGCAACATCTTCCAGTCTTTCAACGGCATCAACTGTGTCACCAAGCACCGTGAAGTCAGAAACTTTGGAGGAGCCAATTTGTCCGATCAGTGCATCTCCTGTATTTATTGCAATCTTAACTTTGATAAAATATTTACCCGGATTTTTTTCTTCAAAGTTTTGCTCGTCATAATCTTCAAAATTGATATTGTGCACGCTTGCATTATACTCATCGATTTTTTGCAGAATTTCTAAAGCTGCACGGATAGCATTTTCACTGTCTTTGCGTGAGTGAATGGGATATCCCCAGTATACAAGTACGGAATTGCCGACAAATCTGTTGATAGTACCGTTATATTTAAATATTATTTTTTCAATTGTATTAAATACATTGTTTACAAGTTCAACATATTTTTCAGGTGACAATTCGTCTGAAATTTTAAGATTGTTGTATATGTTGCAAGACATTACAGTAACTTTTTGCACGCTTGATTTTAAATTAAGACGGTGAGGTTTTGTCACCAGCTGTTTTAAAACCTGTTGTGATACCAGATTTCCGAATATGGTTTCAATTTTCTTTTTCTTTTTTAATTCATGATGTGCTTTTAGTACAAATGAAATTATAAATATAGAACATATCCAGTATAACGGCATAGCCATGTCAATTATTATTCGGAATTTTGGATGGCAGAACAAAAATATGCTCAACAAAATATAAATAAAAATAATCAAAGAACCGTTGATAAAAGCCAGTGTCATATCTGTTGCAATCAGCATTACAAATATTATTGCAGCACAGAATATGCAGGTTATGATTGTGCCTTTATAAGGAGTTATGTGTTTTAAAAACGGCCTTTTTTGTTTGTTTGTTATGTCAGAATCGTTTATATAATTGTCAATAATAGTCGCTTTTATCTGTGCATCAGGCAAGTCTTTTGCCACAGGAGTATTATGAGTTTCTGTCCCTGTCTGGGTTTGTGCAATGATTACTATTTTATCTTTTAAAAAGCTAAGAGGGTATTTCATTTTGTCGTATTCAAAATAAGATGTGCCTCTTACCATACTCAGTAATATTGAATTAACCGGAATATCTGTATATGCATTTTCGTGAGAATGCCAGTTTATAAATGTTTGCCCGTTGTTGTCCAGCCTTATTCTGTGCTTGCCCACTTTTAAAATATTATTTTCAATAGGAATTTCTTCTGCTAATTTTCCTATCCCTTCTTTTTTTAAAAGAGCAGCCAGTGCAAGTGAGGGGATGTAATATTCTTTGTTACCTTTGATAAGTTTGTATACAGGCTGTGAATATCTGATATTTTCGTTTTTGTTATTCCCTGTGACAAGATTTGTTACTCCCATTGTTGTGCTGTTTGTAAATATATTTGGAATGGGGGTGTGAGAATAATATGCAATATTCTTGTCCAGCTGTTTGTTATCTATGTACATGTTTAGAGTGTTGCTGGCGGGATTGTATGGGTTTTCAAAATTCTCCAGAATTTTGGCAGGGTCGATTTTGTCAGTGTCTTTATATGGAGTTCTTAATGCTGTTGACAAAACAATGTTGTCATAATATCCGATAGTATCAGCCAAAACCATATCAGGAGAGGTATAGTTTCTTGAAAGGTCTTCGTAGTTTGAAAAATTTAAATCAACTATAAGAACAGCAGGCTTTTGTGCTTCAATAAAGTTAATGATTTTTGCCCATACAACACGAGACCACGGCCAGCGTGTCAGATTCAATTCGGAAGACCGTGCTGCTTCGTATTGGGTTAAATCATTAACAGAAATGATAACAATGTCACTGTCAGACTTTTTAAATTTTTGCGAGAATATTCCGCCATCAACACTGAGATAACTGCGTGCGTCTATAAACTTATTTTCAAAATAATTAAAGAAATCTTTGAAAAAATAAGCAAATAATGACAGTAAAATAATTAATACAGCAGTAATTGTAATTTTTAACTTATTGATATACTCAACTTTAAAATTCATAAATTTATTATAAAGAATTATTTTATTTATGCAAAATATTATATTTTTTTGTGTACAATTATAAACTTTTGTAAAATTTTAAAAATTTGTCAAAAAAAGCTAAAAATACTGTTGACGAGCAATTTTGTTTAATATAAGGTAGTTAATACACTAGCTGGCTATGTGCATAAATGTGCGCTTTCTAATAAAAAGCCGCCATCACAGCGCCCAGCAGTATATTAAAAAGCAATAAGTTAAAAGCAAAGGAAGTATAACAAATGAGTACAGCTCAAAGACAAAGAATCAGAGTTTGCTTAAAAGCATATGATCATAAACTTATTGACGTATCAGCAGAAAAAATTGTTGAAACAGCAAAAAGAACTGATGCTAAGGTTGCAGGTCCTATTCCTCTTCCTACAAAAAGAAGATTGTATTGCGTTTTAAGATCACCTCACGTTGACAAAAAGTCAAGAGAACATTTTGAAATGAGAATTCACAAAAGAATTATCGACATCTATGACCCGACTCAACAGACAACTGAAGAGTTAAGCAGAATGGATTTACCTGCAGGTGTTGATATCGAAGTTAAGTTATAATTTATAACTTCTTCGATTCCAGGGTTAAGAAATCCGAAACTAATAACACATTAACAATTGAATAAGATTTAATGTGATCTACAGTCCGTAAAAACAAATGAGGCGGTCTTGGACAAACCGCCCGAAGTAACACAAGTAGCGCTCACAAGGAGAAAGGTAGATATGACTACAAACGCTAAAAGCGCGTCTAAATCAAGATTAGGCGTGGTAGGTAAAAAATTAGGAATGACACAAGTCTTTGATGAACAAGGACTGGCGATTCCTGTAACAGTTATCAAAGTTGACCCGTTAACAGTTACTCAAGTTAAAACTGTTGACTCTGATGGTTACAATGCAATTCAGGTTGGTTTTGAGCCCGCTAAAGAAAAACACTTAACAAAAGCTCAAATCGGTCACTTTGCTAAAAACGGCCTTGATAACTTCAGACATTTGCAGGAATTCAGAGTAGAAAACTCATCTGAATATAAAGTTGGACAACAAATTGATTTATCAATTCTTGAAAACGTTGAAAAAGTTGACGTAACTGGTAAATCAGTAGGTAAAGGTTTCCAAGGTACCGTTAAGAGATGGAACTTCTCAAGAGGACCTATGGGCCACGGTTCTAAAAACCACAGAGAACCCGGTTCTATCGGTGCAGGTACTACACCCAGCCGTGTAATTAAAGGTAAACGCATGGCCGGAAACATGGGAAATGAAAGAGTAACTATTACTAAATTAAAAGTTGTTCAGGTTGATAAAGACAGCAACTTGCTTTTGGTTAAAGGCTCAGTACCCGGACCGGAAGGAAAAATGGTTACAGTAATCCCTTCAAGAGTTAAATGGAACTAGTTTCCTTAAATCTTGAGAATAACAATTTAATTGAGGTTAAAGAAAAATGACAAAAGAAGTTTCAATACTAAATACAAAAGGAAGTGCAGTAGGACAAATCGCTCTTGACGAAAAAGTCTTCGGCGTTGAACCTAACTTGCATGTAATGCACCTTGCCTTGAGACGCCAGTTAAACAACGGCAGAGCAGGCAGTGCTTGCACTAAAACAAGAGCAGAAGTATCTGGCGGCGGCAGAAAACCCTGGAAACAAAAAGGTACAGGTAGAGCAAGAGCCGGTTCTCTTCGTTCACCATTATTTGCAGGCGGCGGCGTTATCTTTGGACCAAAACCCAGAGACTACGGTTTTGCAATGCCCCAAAAAGCAAGAAGACTCGCTCTTAAATCAGCTTTGTCAGCTAGAATCGACAACACAGTTTTGGTTAAAGATTTCTCTGAAATCAATGAACCTAAAACTAAGTTGATGGCTGAAACTCTTAAAGCTCTTAAAGTTGAAGGTAAAATTTTAATCATCGCTGATGTTAAAGCAGCAGAAAATGCTTACCTCGAGCTGAGCGCAAGAAATTTACCGAACGTAAGAATTATTTTACCTTCTAACTTGAACGTAAAAGACTTGTTAGAAGCTGATAACGTAATTATTACAGAAGCAGCAATAAATGAAATTACTGAAAGGTTGTCTAAATAATGAGCAGCATGAAAAACAATACAGAAAGACTGTACGACATCATTAAAAGACCTATCATCACTGAAAAGTCTATGGAAGCAACTACTTTACAGCAATACACTTTTGAAGTTGTAAAAGACGCTACTAAAGTTGAAATTGCTCAAGCTGTCGAACTGGCTTTCCCGGGCAGAAAAGTAAAAAGCGTAAACACTGTGTATATGCCTTCTAAAGCAAAAAGAGTTGGCTATAGCGCAGGTAGAACGCAATCAGGTAAAAAAGCAATCGTCACTATCGAAGGTGAACCGATTGAAGAATTAATAGGAGCATAACGGTGGCTGTAATGCCGATGGTTATGCAGTAATCCCAAGAAACAGGAGCAAAAGAAAATGGGTAAAAAAGTTATAAATCCAACTTCACCTGGACAAAGAGGTATGATAAAAGATGATTTCGCTGATATCACTACATCAAAACCTGAAAAATCCTTGTTGAAGCCTATAAGAAAAACAGCAGGAAGAAATAATACAGGTAGAATCACATGTCGTCACAAAGGCGGCGGTGTAAAAAGAGCTTACCGTGTTATTGACTTCAAACGTGAAAAATTCGGTGTTCCCGGTGTTGTAAAAACTATCGAGTACGATCCGAACAGAAACGTAAGAATATCATTAGTGTTCTACGCTGACGGTGAAAAAAGATATATCTTAACACCTCAAAACTTAAACGTAGGTGACACTATTGTTTCAGGTCCTAACGCAGATATTATGACTGGTAACGCATTACCTTTGGAAATGATTCCGTTAGGTACAATGATACACAACGTGGAAATGATACCGGGACGCGGTGCTAAATTAGTCAGAACAGCAGGTGCTGCTGCACAGTTAATGGCTAAAGAAGGCAACTACGTAACTATCAAATTACCGAGCTCAGAAATGAGAATGATCAGAAAAGAATGTTTGGCTACAATCGGTGTTTTAGGTAACGCTGAACAGAAAAACATGAAAATCGGTAAAGCAGGTCGTAAAAGATACATGGGTATTAGACCTACAGTCCGCGGTGTAACAATGAACCCTTGCGATCACCCTCACGGTGGTGGTGAAGGTAAAACAGGTCCCGGCGGACACCCGAAAACTCCATGGGGCAAACCGGCTCTTGGTTACAAAACTAGAAAATCTAATAAACATTCTGACAAGTATATTGTTAGAGGCAGAAAACGTAATAAGTAAGGAGATAATGAATGGCTCGTTCGCTAAAAAAAGGTCCATTTGTACAAGAATCACTTCAGAAGAAAATCGCTAAAATGAACGAAGCTGGAGAGAAAAAAGTAATCAAAACTTGGTCAAGAGCATCAATGATTGTACCTGACATGTTGGGTCACACAATTGCTGTTCACAACGGCAAAAGCCACGTACCGGTTTATGTTACAGAACAAATGGTTGGTCATAAATTAGGTGAATTTGCACCTACTAGGTTATTCAGAGGCCATGCAGGTCAAGATAAAACAGCTAAAAGGAAGTAAACTATGCAAGAATCAATGGCAAAACAAACTAATATAAGTATGCCGGCTCGTAAATTACGCAGAGTAATCAACGAGTTGAGAGGCAAGTCTGCATTAGAAGCAGCAAAAATCTTAAAATTTATGCCATACTTCGCAGCAAGAGTTGTTGAAAAAAACTTGGTTGCAGCAATTGCTAACGCTAATGAAAAATTTGGTGCAAATGCTGAAGACCTTAAAATTTCAGAAATTTTCGCTGATGAAAGTGCGACATACAAGAGAGGTAAACCGAGAGCTCAAGGCAGAATCTACAGAAGACTCAAAAGAACTTCTCATTTAACAGTTAAATTAGCAAGTAGTAAGAATTAAGGAGGCTGACCTTGGGACAAAAGACACATCCAAAAGGATTCAGAGTAGGTATAATCGAACCTTGGGAAAGCACATGGCACGCTAAGAGAAAAGATTATCCCGAATTCGTTAAAGAAGACGATAAATTAAGAAAATATATCAAGAAAAGATTATACGCAGCTGGTATTTCTAAAATATTAATCGCCAGAAAAGCTCAAAACGTTAACATTACCGTTGTTACAGCTAAACCCGGTATCGTTGTAGGCAGAGGCGGTCAAGGTATTGAAGAATTAAGAGCTGACGTAGCAAAACTCGTTAACAGAACAGTTTCTATTGACGTGGTTGAAGTAGCCAGAACTGATGCTGATGCTCAATTAGTTTCAGAATCTATCGCTCTTCAATTAGAAAAACGTATCGCATTCAGAAGAGCAATGAAACAGGCTGTTCAAAGAACAATGCGTTCAGGCGTTCAAGGTATCAAAATTATGGTATCAGGTCGTTTGGGAGGTGCTGAAATTGCCAGAAGCGAATGGGTTAAAGAAGGAAGAATTCCTCTTCAAACACTTCGTGCTGACGTAGACTACGGTTTTGCTGAAGCAGATACAATCATGGGTAAAATCGGCGTAAAAGTTTGGATTTTCAAAGGCAACTTAATGCCAGGCGAAAAAGCTGATATGAACATCAAAGCTAAAAAAGCCGGAAACCATGAAGAAAAACAATTAGGCGGAAGAAGAAGAAGCAAAAGATCTTCTGAATCTGCAGAGTAATAACACAAAATAATAATTAGGAGCGACACTAAAATGTTAATGCCCAAAAAAACTAAATATCGTAAGAAAATGAAAGGCAGAATGAAAGGCCACGAAACAAGAGGTACAAAACTCGAGTTTGGTAACTACGGTCTTATCGCTTGCGATCCTGCCTGGATTACATCAAGACAAATAGAAGCCGCAAGACGTGCGATGACTCGTAACATCAAAAGAGGCGGTAATGTTTGGATTAAAATCTTCCCGGATAAACCTATCACTGCAAAACCTGCTGAAACTCGTATGGGTAAAGGTAAAGGTAACCCTGAATACTGGGTAGCTGTTGTTAAACCGGGCAGAGTACTCTTTGAACTCGAATTCGGTCAAAGAGACGTAGCTATCGAATCACTTAAATTGGCTGCTCAAAAGCTTCCTATCAAAGTTAAAATTATTGAAAAAGAAGCTGCTGAAGCTTAATTAAGCGGATAATTACCAATCGTAATTAAAGGAAAAAACAATGAAATTACAAGAACTTAAAGAAAAATCAATAGATGAGCTTAATGCGTTAATTGTTGACACAAAAAAGCAGCTGCTTGATTTGAGAATGCAAAAATCTTTGCAAAAACTTGAAAACACAGCTCAAATTCGTCAATTAAAAACTGTTGTAGCTCAAGCTAAGACACTAATTAAAGAAAAGTCAGAGGTAAAGTAAGATGCCGAAGAAAGAAAAACAAGGCGTTGTAGTAAGCAACAAAATGGATAAAACAGCTGTTGTTAAAGTAGCTGAATACAACAAACACCCTAAGTACCACAAAATCATCGAAACTCACAAAAATTATAAAGCACATGATGCTGAAAATTCTTGCGGTGAAGGCGATGTGGTAAGAATCATCGAATCTAGACCGATTTCAGGTGACAAAAGATGGGTCGTTGCTGAGATTGTAGAAAAAGCAAGATAAGCTTTTATATAAAATCAGTAAATCAATTTCTATAAAAATGAAATAAAGGATAAAAGACAATGATACAACAAGAAACCAGATTAGTCGTAGCCGACAACACAGGTGCAAAAGAACTTCTTTGCATCCGCGTAATGGGCAGCTCTAACAAAAAGTTTGCTCACGTTGGTGACGTAATTGTAGCTACAGTTAAAGACGCTACACCTAATATGGCTGTTAAAAAATCTGACGTTGTTAAAGCTGTTGTTGTTAGAACTAAAGCTGACATCAAACGTGCTGACGGCTCTGTAATCAGATTTGACGAAAACGCAGCTGTTATTATTAACAAAGACGGCAACCCCAGAGGTACTCGTGTATTCGGACCTGTTGCCAGAGAGTTAAGAGATAAAAACTTCATGAAGATTATTTCATTAGCTCCGGAAGTTATCTAATAAGGAAACTAACAATGAGAAATAAGAAAAAACCAGTAGAACAACATGATTTACACGTTAAAACCGGTGACCGTGTTATCTTAACTTCAGGTAAAGATAAAGGTAAAATCGGCAACGTTAAAAAAATCATTGCATCAGAAAACAAAGTAATTGTTGAAGGTGCTAATATGATCACAAAAGCACAAAAACCTAATCCTATGGCAGGTATTCAAGGCGGCTTGACTAAAATTGAAGCTCCTGTTGATTCTTCCAAAGTTATGGTTTACTGCTCATCTTGCGAAAAAGCAACAAGAATCAAACACGATATTGTTGATGGCAAGAAAGTACGCGTTTGCAAAAAATGCGGTGAACAATTAGACGCCTAGTTACCTTAAGGCGTCTTTAGATTAGACAAGTATGGGTGCCTTGTTTGTGCACAAATATTATGTTTGTACTAAAATGAAGGTACATTCTACGAAAAGGAAAGAAAAATGACAACATTAACTAAAGACTTAAAAGTAAGATATGAAGAAGAAGTAAAAGAATCTTTGAAATCTCAGTTTGGTTATGAAAACGTTAACCAAATCCCTAAATTGAACAAAATTGTTATCAATATGGGTGTTGGTGAAGCTTGTCACAACTCTAAACTGGCTGAAACAATTGTTAAACAATTAACAAAAATTGCAGGTCAAAAAGCTGTAATTACTAAAGCAAAACAATCAATTTCATCCTTCAAATTAAGAGAAGGTATGCCTGTTGGTTGTATGGTTACATTACGCGGCGAAAGAATGTATGATTTCTTGCAAAAACTTATCTGCGTAGTGCTCCCCAGAATCCGTGACTTTAGAGGTATCTCTTCTAAAAGTTTTGATGGCAGAGGCAACTACACATTAGGTTTGAAAGAACAAACATTGTTCCCTGAAATCTCTTACGACGAAGTTGATGCAGTATTTGGTATGAACATTTCTATCATCACAACTGCAAAAACAGACGAAGAAGCAAGAGCATTGTTAACAGAGCTCGGTATGCCGTTTAAAAAGAAATCACAAGCTTAATCTTACGGTTAAGATTTGATATAAATTCAAGGTTAATGCAAAATATTGCATAAAAAAGGAGAAAATCGTGGCTAAAAAATCAATGATAGCTAAAGAACAAAGAAGACAATTACTCGTATCAAAAGGTAAATACCCTAGAGTAAGACTTCACAACAGATGTTCTATATGCGGCCGTCCTCACGGTTTCCACAGAGACTTCGGTCTTTGCAGAATCTGCTTGAGAAAAATGGCTCATGAAGGTTTATTACCCGGTGTAGTTAAAGCAAGCTGGTAACACCAATTGCTTTACTATACTGCCTGACGGTAATATTAGTTCAAGTAAGTAGTAAAGGAAATAAAATATGTATACAGATCCTATAGCAGATATGCTGACAAGAATCAGAAACGCTAATATCGTTTCTCATGAAGTTGTTGAAATGCCTTCATCAAAACTTAAAGTTGAATTGGCTAAAGTTTTGAAAGAAGAAGGTTACATCACTGATTACACAGAAAAAGAAGTTGGAAAATTCAAAGTTCTTTCAATCACATTGAAATATGATGAAACACACAAACCCGTTATTTCTAACTTAAAAAGAATTTCTAAAACAGGTTTGAGAGTATATTCTAAAGCAAAAGACCTTCCGCAGGTATTTGGCGGTTTAGGTATTGCTATCATTTCTACAAGCAAAGGTCTTATGACTGACAGAAAAGCAAGAAAAGAAAAACTCGGCGGCGAAGTTATTTGCTACGTATGGTAAACCCCGAGCAATCTTTGATTGTTAAACAAATTAAGTAAGATAATAATATAAATTGGAGATAAAAAGATGTCACGTATAGGTAAAAAACCTGTTGTAATTCCCGACGGCGTTGAAGTAAAAATCGACGGTCAGGTTGTAACTGCAAAAGGACCTTTGGGTACAGAAACAGTTGAACTCCGCGAGGAAGTTACAGTTAAAGTTGAAAATAACGAAATTATCGTTGATATTAAAGATCACAACGATAGAAAATCAAGAGCTTTGTGGGGCTTGTCAAGAACATTGGTTAACAATGCTGTTGAAGGTGTTAAACATGGCTTTACAAAAAAATTAGAAATCCAGGGTGTTGGCTACAGAGCTAACATGGAAGGTTCTAACCTCAACCTCGTTTTAGGTTATTCTCACCCTGTTTTGGTTACTCCTCCTGAAGGAATCAAAATTTCAGTTGAAGCTAACACAAAAATCACAGTTACAGGTTCTAACAAACAAATGGTTGGCGATGTAGCTGCTGAAATCAGAGGCAAACGTCCTCCTGAAGTATACAAAGGAAAAGGTGTTAGATACGAAGGCGAATACGTAAGACGTAAAGCCGGTAAAACAGGTAAGAAATAATAGCACAATAAGATAAATTAGCCATTAAAGACCCTTATAGAATATTTGAATAAAATCAAATTTCGTAGTAAGAAGGTCTGGGTGAAAGGAAAGAAAAATGATTAAAGCAAAAAACAGAAAAGAACAAACAAGAAAAAGACACATCCGTGTAAGAACAAAAATCTCCGGTACAGCTGAAGCTCCAAGATTGGCTGTATACAGAAGTACAAAACACATCTACGCTCAATTGATTGATGACGTTGCAAAAGTTACACTTTGCTCAGCATCTTCAATTGATAAAGACCTGAGAGAAAAATTGGGTCATGGTGGAAACGTTGAAGCTGCAAAAGTAGTTGGTGAAGCTATTGCTCAAAAAGCTTTAAAAGCAGGCATCAATGAATGTGTATTTGACAGAGGCGGTTTCTTATACCACGGTAGAGTTTCTGCTTTGGCAGATGCAGCAAGAGAAGCTGGCTTAAACTTCTAATCTTGTTTATTCTTATAAATAAATTAAAAGACCTTCTTGAAGAAAGAAGGTCTTTTTTTATATGTATTTGTTAAACCAAATCAAAATCACCGTGTTTTTTTAGGTGTTCAATCAAACCGCCGTCGTGCAGGAGTTTTATCATAACATCCGGCAGCGGCGCAAAGGTAATTTCTGTATTTTGTGTGATATTTTTAACAACACCTTTTTTGATATCAACCTCGAGCTCATCACCTGCATTAATTTTGTCAGTGTCACATTCGATAAGCAAAAGCCCTATGTTGATTGCATTTCTGTAAAAGATTCTTGCAAAAGACTTTGCCAATACTGCACTGACTCCGGCAATTTTGATAATTTGTGGAGCGTGCTCTCTTGATGACCCAAGTCCAAAATTGTTGCCTGCAACTACAAAGTCGCCCTTTTTCATAGATGATGCAAAAGTCTCGTCTGCGTCTTCAAGTACATGTTTTGCAAACTCATTTAAATCCGAACGTAAATGAAATAATCTTCCCGGAGCAATGTGGTCTGTTGATATATTGTCTCCAAATTTAAATGCTTTGCCTTTATATTCCATTTGTTTACTCCGTTTTTTCTACCGTACAAATTATATCATATTATTAAAATTAAGAGTAAATTTAACAAATAATGGCAAAAAAAATTTTGTTTTGTCTTAAAATAATCAGACATATAATTTACAGGGATATTTATGAAAATTCAACAAATCAATGCATACAAATACAATTTCCACAAAACAGCTGCGTCAAAAACATTACAATCACAATTGGCTAATTTTAATCAAAATGATAATTATAATTATGCATACAGAGACTACAATGTAAGTTTTGCTGCCAGATTGAATAGAAGTCCAGAAAATTTTCAAGACTTCAACTCTGAAAATATGCCCAAACAGATGAAAGAGTATTTGCTTGAGGATTTTAATGTAAGAAAACAAATCCACCCCACAGAGCTGCAAAAAAATGCATACAAATGGCTCAATGCTGCAACAAGTGTGGATGATATCAAGGGCTTTTACGATGATGAACCTTTGTTTGGTGATTTAAAATCAGTAACAAAAACTAGAGCAACAAGAGGCCTTTTATATAAGTTGAGATATCTGGAATTAAATACTAAAGAACCTATTTTTTCCAAAGAGTTTGATGAATCTAATAAGGAAGATTTAACAGTATATCTAGTGAAAAAGATATATCTGGAAGGAAAAACACTTAAAGAGATCAATGAAGACTTTAAAAAAGAATCTGCTTTTCATGTGAAAGAGCTGCTTGATGGAGAAAAATTTACTTATGCTGACTTGAGCTCACTGGGTGTACATTTCCCTAAAATTGCTTACTGGAATTCTTTTCAGGCAACAAGATTAGATAAAGACTATAATCCATCAAAAAGAAACGGACAATACTACAAAGGTCTTGAGCAGGAAGCTTGTAATCAAAAAGGCCATGTTGCCGGCGAAGAAACCCGTAAAAAACTTTCAGAAAGCACTACACGCTGGTGGGCTTCTCTAAGTGCAGAAAAGAGAGCAGAACATATTCAAAAAATGCTGGAAGGAAGAGAAGCTGCAAAAGACTCTCCAAGTGATTCTGTTTTTATAAAATTTCAGGGGCCTATACAAACCATAGCAATGGATAAGGTTGACTACAGCCAAAAACTGGCACAAATATACAGTGAAAAGTATAATGACGAAAACTTTATGACTGAAAATGAAGACTTTGCTTCGCGCTCCAGAGCAATTATGCTTGAATTTTGGAATAATGACCCTAAGTTTAAAGAAAATTATACCCAAGCCTATAATGATACAATGCTGCAATTTGAAGAAGCTTATGCGGACAAAGAAAACCCGCAGCGCCTGGAAAATCTTCTTGCACGTGCGGTTGATATCAAAAATTTTGTGTTAGAAAATGCAAAGAAAAGAAGACAGGCTAGAATACAAACTCAAAAAGAGATGGAGCAGCAGGCAAGAGAGCTTCAAAAACACAATACAATTGTGCAGCCTGTTATGCCAAAAGAAAACAAGGATGCCTTTGATATAAATGCTCCTAAAGATGTAAAAAGACGTTTTAGAACAATCGAAAAACAAAACCTAAATGTTTATCCTGAAATGTTTTCAAAAGAACTTATGACCTTTTTGTTTGATGACAAAAATATTGATTTTAAAACAATGCAAAAAATAGTAATTTTAAAAACACCCGGCGCTGCAGAAATTTTGAACCTCTCACCGCAGCAGATGGAGGATGTTTACGAACAGGCAAGGGCAAAAGTTGAGGAAATTAATAACCAATTTAATTTCAGTCACATACTTATTTCTCGTACAAATGATTTTATAATGAACAACAATTTGTTCGAGATTACACAAAACCCAGCAATCTTTGCCAATGAAAGAGGAGATACGTTTGATTATATAAAAAGGCACAATTTGACTGACGAATTTTTAAGAAGAAAAGACTCAATGAATAAAGAGATGAAGCTTTTTGCAAAGCCTCTTTCCGATAAAGCAGCAAAAGATTTTACTATCAACCTTTTTATGCCGATTGTAAAAGAAAAACTCACAGAAGGCTTCAACTATTACAACCAAATTGATGCTATCAATGGTTTTCGTCTTTTCTCTGAAATCAGAAGAGTATTGTTAAGCGATGCAAATGAAATTAAAAATGCAATCAAGTTTTTGGCTAATTACAATGCCTCAATAAAGTTTTTAAATGACAATAACAATGATGAAAGAGCAAAAGATGCCTTAAAAGAGCATATGGTAATAGACTTTGCTAATTGGTTTATAACTCATCATCCAAGAGCGTTTATGTAATAAAAAAAGCCCCCAATATTATTGAGGGCTTTTTTACAGTTTATTTGTTAAAAGGTGTCATAGATTCTTCGTAAATTTCACGTACTCTTTCTCTTGTTGCTTCGTTTGGTGCAATGCTCAATAAACTGTCTAAAGAAGGAGTTGTGAAGCATAGGTCCACAAGTTTTTCTACATCAGATTCGCTAAATCCATCATCCTGGAGTTTTTGCGTAACTCCAACATCACAAAGCCATTTTTCAACAAGTTTTGCAGCCTTTTCCCCTTCGTCAGGAGTGCCGTTCAAACCAGGTGCAATTGGTTCAAGAATATCTGCAAGAGTTGCGGCTTTTTCAGGATATATAGCTTTGATTACTGCAGGCAGCAACATTGCAAGCCCTAATCCGTGTGATAATTCCGGTTTGATTGCGCTCAATGGATGTTCAAGAGCGTGTGTGTAGTGCAGTAATCCGTTATCAAAACCTACCCCGCCCAGCAGTGATGCGTATAGCAGGTAATATCTGTATTCAGGATTTTCCAAATCTTCTGCAGCTTTGGGAAGATATTTTGCAACAAGCCTGATTGTTTCTTTGGCAAGTGTTATTGCATATGGTGATGCAACTTTTGACGTAGCTGCTTCCACAACGTGGTTTATGGCGTCAATGGATGTGTATAATGTCTGATTTTTAGAAAGTTTTGTCATCAGCTGCGGGTCATCAATTGAATATGTCGGATAAATACAATCGTATGCAATTGCCGGTTTAAAATTCTTTTTGAGATTTGTTGCAACCGCAAATCTGTTTACCTCTGTACCTGTGCCGTGTGTAAGATTGATTGCAACAATCGGTGCAGCCTTTTGTGGGGCAAATTCCAGATCATAAAGCTCTTCTGCGGTTTTGTCTGTATATTCAAGCAATATGGCAACACTTTTACCTGTATCAATCGGTGAACCACCGCCTATTGCAATAACAGCTTTTGCTCCAAATTGTTTTGCTTCGCTAACTGCTTCATTTATTGCATCAGTAGTGGGGTTTGGTGTTACTTTTGCATAATTTATGTAGCCGATACCGTTATTGATGAGTGCTTTTTCTACATAATCCCATGCACCTGTTACTTTATATGCACCTTTTCCGCTCACAACGATAACTTTATCTACACCTTTGGACTTAAGGTCTTTTGCTATATCTTCAATTTTTGTTATAGCTCCAACACCAAAGAAAACGTTATTTTTCACTCTGATTTCTTGAATCTGATGAATATTCATATCTTTTTCCCACATATGTTTATCCTTTCTTTTTCTATCCTTTTACAAATCTATAATACACTATTTTTTATATTTGATGTGAAAAAATTTGTCTCAGGCTTTTTTTATAATAAAATATTTAATGCATGAAAAGGTTTTTACTAATTACATTAATATTGCTGGGTAGTTGTCTGTCGGCATTTGCGCTGGACTCTAAACAGCTTGCGCATTCGGAGGATGATAAGTTTAAAATATCTTTGCCGCAGGCTATGGAAATGGCTCTAAAAGGCAATATTGAATTGCAGGAACAGAGAAAGAATCTTGGTATTTCCCAAAATGATATAAAAATTGCAAATGCTCTTAAAAACCCGCAGTTCCAGACTAATTTGTTAATTGGCAAAATCGCTAAAGCAAATTCCAGCCAGCTTGGTATTACACTGCCTGTTGAAATTACAAAAAGAGGTGCAAGAAAAAAAGCAGCTATGGCCTCTTTGGATTATACAGAAAATAAAATTAATGATTACGAATTCAAACTCAAACTTCGTATCAGAACAGCTTATTTTAACCTCCTTGTTGCAAAATCAGACCTTAAAATAATGGAAGAGAGAAAAGAGCTGTTAGAAGATTTATGCAAGATTACACGCAATAAATCCAAAAAATCCGACAGCTATGAAATAGATGTTCTGCAAGCGGATATGAGACTGAAAAAACAATTAATCCAAATCAATAAAGCAAAAGCCAATGTCAGAACAGCGCAGTATAACTTTAACAGAATACTAAATCTTGAAAATAATCTTACACTCTATGATTCTAAAGAAGACTCTTTATTTGACAGAGCTGTTGTGGCCGAGTTTAATCTGCCAGGATATGAGGCGTTGGAATCTGCTGCTTTTAATAACAGATATGACATAAAAATGGCGGAAGCTAAAATGATAAAAGCTAAAAGGGATATTGATGTTGCAATAAGACAAAGAATCCCTGACGTTTATATATCAGGCGGTTATGCTTTTGCCCATGACGGTACTCCCGGTGCATATGTTGGTGCCGGGTTTGATATACCTTCTTTGTACATGTACAACCCGGAAATTAAAAACGCACGTCTGAATTATGAAAAAGCTCAGCTTGAATACAATTCCATAATAAATATTACAAAAAACGTAATCCATACAAACCATGACAAATTTGTTATTGCAAAAGAAAACGTTGATCATTATGATGAGATTCTCTCAGAATCGCGAGAAATACTTAAACTCTCAAAACAACGATATCAAAAGGGAAAAACTCCTCTTACCAGCTTGATTGTTGTAGAACATTCGCATCAGGAACTGCTTGCCGAGTATCTTGCTGCCATCGGGGTATATTACAATGCATATATTGCTCTTTTGCAAGAAATAGGTTCTGATACAATTTCTGCTGTTGCTGATTTGTAAATAAATTATTCTAATATAAAAAATTGATAGACTTTTTTAAATATTTAGCGCATAGTGGTGTAAGTACAAAAAGAAAGGGTAACTTATGAGTTACGAAAACAAACAAATCACATGCGCTGACTGCGGTGCGGAATTTACATTTTCAGCAGATGATCAGGAATACTATGCATCTAAAGGCTATTCAGAGCCCAAAAGATGTCCTGATTGTAGAGCGGCTAAAAAAGCACAAAGAGGCGGCGGCCATGGCCATGGTTCAAGAGGCGGATACGGAAGCAGACCCCAGTATAGTGTTACTTGTTCTGCTTGCGGAGCTCAAACAACTGTTCCGTTTGAGCCAAAAGGTGACAGACCTGTTTATTGCTCTGACTGCTACAGAAAAATGCAGCACTAAACAAATTGAAACGCAGTTAATATAAAAATATAATAATAAGTTTTATATCAAGCCCTGAATTTTTTAATTTAGGGCTTGCGTTTGTCAAAAACGTCTGTTATACTTAAATAAGAATAATTCTTATTAAGGAATCGGTATGAATAAGAATGCTTCTAAAGAGCAATACCTACAACAAAAACTGGAAGAACTCAAAACAATCTGTCAGGAAAAAGGCATGCGCCTTACGCAGCAAAGAATAGAAATTTACAAAGAAGTTGCAAGCTCGTGTGAACACCCTGATGCAGAAACAGTTTACGAAGCGGTTAAACATAAATTGCCTACAGTATCTATTGATACAGTATACAGAACACTTGCTTCTCTGGAAGAATTAAATATGATATTCAGAGTAGACAACCAGCTTCCCAAGGCCCGTTTTGACGCGGATAAGACACCTCACCACCATTTTTTATGTGTACAGTGTAATGAAGTATATGATATCTTTTTAGAAGACAGTGAAAAAATCAACATACCTAAAAATGCATCAAAATTTGGTGAAATAAAAGATTTAAATCTGCAGATTAGAGGAATCTGCAACAAATGCCTTAAAGGTAAAAATAACAAGTAAATAGCAAACAAAGGAGAGAAAAATGAAAAAATTTGTATGCAATGTATGCGGATATGTATATGACCCTGCTGAAAACGGCAATGTAGCTTTTGAAGATTTACCGGAAGATTATACTTGCCCTCTGTGCGGTGTAGGCAAAGAAGATTTTTCAGAAGAATAGACTTTGCTCTGGCCGAACACAAACATCAAAGGAGAATATTATGGAATTAAAAGGTTCTAAAACAGAAAAGAACTTAATGGAAGCGTTTGCAGGAGAATCTCAGGCACGAAATAAGTACACTTACTACGCCTCACAGGCTAAAAAGGAAGGTTACGTGCAGATATCTAAGATTTTTGAAGCAACAGCTGAAAATGAAAAAGAACACGCAAAACTGTGGTTTAAACTGCTCCACAACGGACAAATCGCTGATACTATGACAAATCTTGAAGATGCAGCAAACGGCGAAAACTACGAGTGGACGCAAATGTACGCACAATTTGCAAAAGAAGCTGAAGAAGAAGGCTTTAACGATATTGCTTTCTTATTCAAAAAAGTAGCTGAAATCGAAAAACATCACGAAGACAGATACAAAAAGCTTCTTGAAAATGTTAAAAACGGAAAAGTTTTTGAAAAAGAAGAAACGGTTGAATGGGAATGTGCAAATTGCGGTTTCCGTCATAGCGGCTCAAAATCTGTGGAAATGTGCCCTGTGTGCAAACACCCGAAGGCTTTTTTCTTTGTTTCAGAAGCTAACTACTAATTGATTTCTTTCTTAAGATAAAAAGCAACCCTATGTAAATAGCAAGCACACCTGCCAAAACAGGTGTGCTTTTTTCAAGCTTAAGTTTTGTCCTTTTTCGGGACCTTTAGTAAAAATCCAAACGGTATTAAAATAAAAGCAATAAGCGCAAAAGCTTCAAAAACGTCAACGTAAGCCATAAGTTTTGACTGTGCAAGCAGCTGTTTGTATAAAAGTCCGCCGGCTTTGTGCATTGCATAGTTGGACGAAAAAGACATAAAATGCCCGCTCATTGCATGTATTTTTTGCTGAAAAATAAGGTTGAAATTAGACAAATTCTCAACAAGGTATGTCTGGTGAACCTGTGAAAGTCTTGCAACCAGTGTGGAAGACATAGAAACGACAAATGCTGTCATTACGCATTTGCATAAACTGTGAAGCCCTGCTCCGTTGGATAATTCTGTCTTGGGCAACGTTCCGAGCACAAGACCGGAAACCGGTATAAAAACAAGTATTACCCCTATCCCCATTAAAATATTGGGCAATACCGCAAATTGAAACGATATCATTAAATTAAGATTTGCATACATAATTGTAGAAATTCCCAGGAAAAAGAACCCGCATGCAATCAGCACCCTGTTATCGAGAAATTCTACCATCGGGCCTATTAACATAAGCATAACGATACAGGAAAATACACGGGGAGCCAGAGCAAGACCGCTCAACATTGCGTTGTAACCCATTAGACTTTGTAAAAAACTTGGCAAGAGCACAATGGTTACATAAATAATCATATTAACAGATGCACCGAGGATTGTACCAATGAAAAAGTTTTTATCCTTAAACACCCTTAAATTAACAATTGGGCTGTGATATTCAAGCTCCCATACTATGAAAAATATAAAAGCAAATAAAGAAATCCCTGCAAGCCAGGCAATCCACGTACAGTCAAACCAGTTATACTGCTGGCCTTTGTCCAGTACAATCTGCATAGACATAAGCCATAAAACAAGTGCTCCAAAGCCGACAAAATCAACCTTATCCGGTTTTACCCTGTTTTTTAATTCTGATATGTTGCAATGTACAAGTACTACTGAAAAAATACCAACAGGAATATTGGCCAGATATATCCACTGCCAGGCTGAATTGTCCACAATAAAACCGCCAAAAGTCGGACCCATTATGGAAAATACCATTACAGCCAGTCCAAAAAGGGCCATTGCCTGACCTCTTTTGTTATACGGAAAGCTTGCTATTAAAATGGCCTGTGATATAGGCATCATAGGGCCTCCGCCAATACCCTGAATAAGTCTTCCGACAACAAGCATATTTAGGCTTTGCGCCATTGCACATAACAATGAGCCGATTGTAAATATAGTTATGAAAACTTTTAAAAACATGACACGGCCCATGTAGTTTTCCAGCCAGCCTGTGAGCGGAATAAGTATGGCATTGGCTATCATATAGATAGTTATTACCCAGTTTGCTTCATCAACCGTAGAACCAAAATAACCTGCAATGTATGGTATTGCAACGTTTGTGGCAGAAGTTGCCAGCATTGCAAAAGATGTTGGCAAAAGAATCGATATTGCAATGAGCCATATCGGTGTTTCTTTTGTTTCCAGTTTTGGAAGGGCCTTGCCTGTAACAGTTGTTTCTGTGCTGGTTGTCACTTGTTATTTTACCTTTACTTCCGGTACTACAGACATACCGGGCACTATATTATATTTTGAGATGTCTTCTTCAAATGTAATTTTTACAGGAACTCTTTGTACAATCTTTACATAACTTCCCACCGCATTTTCAGGAGGAAATAAGCTTGCTTTTGCCCCTGTTGCTCTTTGGATGCTGTCTACTTTACCTTTGAATTTTTTACCGGGGTATGTATCTATTTTTATTTTTACGCTTTGTCCGGGTCTCATGTTTGTCAGCTGTGTTTCTTTGAAATTGGCCACAACCCAGACTTTTTCCGGCACTATAGCAAACATCGGCTGTGCAATTTGTACATAGTTGCCTTTTTCTACATTTCTGTTTGTAATCAGTCCGTCTTGCGGTGCATAAATTTTTGTATAAGAAAGGTTTAGCTCACATTCTTTTACTTCTGCTTCAAGCTTTTCAATATCTGCAAGTGTTGCCTCTTTTTTTGCTTTTGCACTTTCAAGCATTGCTTTTGCTGCTTTTTCTTTTTCTATTGCCGAGTTATGGTTTGCCTGTGCAACAGTAAGTCCTGTTTTGCTTGAATCGTAATCCTGTTTTGATGAAATTCCTTCTTTGTACATAGATGAGTATCTTTTGAAATCTTTTTGTGCAAAGTCTAGCTTAGAGCTGGTTGAAACTACATCATGAGATGACTCTTCCAGTCCTGATTCGGATTTTGTAATATCTTTTTCCGATATGTTTAAGGAAGCTTTTGCTTGAGCGAGTTTTGCTTTGGTTTGTGCAAGCTTTACCTCGTAATCATTTGGGTCGATGACAATAAGCAGCTGTCCTTTTTTTACAGGCATGTTGTCATCAATAAGCATTTGTTCAACGGGCCCTGCAACACGTGGGGCTATTGATACAATATGACCTTCAACAAATGCGTCATCTGTTGATTGAAAATGTATTGCATGCACCATAAAATATATACCTACTATAAAAAATACAATTGCAGTTATAGCGGGTACTATTACTCTTTTCTTTTTGTAACTCGGGCGGTTGTCTTCATCAGTATCTTCTACAGCTTCTGTTTTGTTAGCTGTTTCCTCTTTTATCTCATTATTTTTTTCGTCGCTCATTTTATATTCCTCATTGATTATATTTGCATTGTCACTTTGTCTTTCATGTTTAAAAGCATTTTTTCAAGAATATGCAGTGTCTTATTCAAATCTTCGTCACTGATTCCGTTTGTTGTTATGGCTCTTAGCTTAAACATTGTCGGCTGAATTTGCTTTCTCATCTCTATACCTTTTTGAGTAATAGAGATTTTAAAAATTTTTCTTTTGTTTACGTCCTCAATTCTTTTAACAAGGCCTTTTTCTTCAAGAATATTGATGATACGGCTTATGTTTGGCCTGTCTTTATAAGTTATTTCTGAAATTTGGCGCTGGTACAAATCTTTGCCTGCGTCCATAATAATAGAGAGCACAAGATACTGCTCGGGTGTAATTTCAAATTTTTGAACAGCATATTCCTGCAGTGCCATCACTCGTGATAAAACGCCTGTGGCAACAAGCATTGCTCCGACTTTTTTGTTAAGTAAGTTGTTGGTTTGTGTTTCTTGCATGGTGTAAAATTTTGTTATAAAATTCTCTTGTGTTATTATCATAACACAAGAATAAAAAACGAAAGATAATTTTTATGAAGAAAATATTAGCCACATTAATAACACTTTTATTTGTTCTGCCTGTTTTTTGCAGCACGTGCGTTTTTGCTGCATCAAAAAAGGAGAAAAAAAACGATGATAACTATAAAATCCAATACCTTAACATCAGCTGGTGGGAAAAATATAATGATCCTGTTTTAACAGCATATATTCAAGAGCTTTATGACAAAAATCATGATCTTAAAATAGCTGCTTTAAAAGTAAAAGAAGGCGAAAATATTGTTAAAATATCTTTTGCCAACGAGCTGCCGCAGTTGTCTTTTGATGGAAATCTCGGCAGAACAATGAAATCCAGCGACCAGCATTTTGGCTCAATGATGATACCTGACTATGCACAGTGGGGATATCAATTGCCATTGACTGCTACATATGAAATAGATATATGGGGACAGAACCGTTTAAAAACCAAAAGTATTGAAAAACAGCTTCAAATTGTCAGACAACAGGAAAGAGCCAGTTATATTGCACTTACATCTGCATTTGCTTCCACCTATTTTAACCTTATCAAAACTGACAAACTCATTGAAATACAAAAAGATATTGTAAAAATACAGGAAGAAATTGCGCAAAAAACTCAAAAAAAATACGATAACGGTCTTTGTACTGTAAATAATGTCATAAATGAACAGAAGTTTTTGACATCTCAAAAGGAAATGCTCAATAATCTGGTACATACAAAAGAAGTTTTGACAAACCAACTAAGGGTTTATCTTTCAGACAGTAATAAAACAATAGAAAGAACAGACTGTGATGCTTTAACTGTTCCGGAAGCAATTCCTGATAAATTCGATTCGTCAATTGTTGAAAAAAGACCTGATTACATTCAAGCCGAAGATAATATAAAAAGAATCGGCTATGATGTAAAAGTTGCCAAAAAAGACTTCTTGCCAAAGTTTCTTATATATGGTCAGCTCGGTTTTAATGCTTATCACTGGAACAGTATATTTAACAGACCGGCTCAACTTGCAAATGCCGGTATAATGCCATCATTTGATTTCTTTACAGGCGGCAGAAAAAAAGCAGTATTAAGGCTGCGTAAAAATCAGTATGAAGAAGCAATGCACGACTATCAAAAAACGATATTAACCGGTATACAAGAGGTTAATGACAGCTGCGCTCTTGTCAAAACAAATCTAAAAAATTACAGACAAAGCTCTGAAAGATACAGACTCGAAAATAAAAAATACATTTTAATGACCCATAAAAATACAATAGGTGCAGCATCAAATCTTGAAGTGTTATACAACAAAGAGCAGGAGCTTATGGCTAAAAGTGAGGAAGTTGCAAACAAAATAAACTGCTTGATCTCAACAATCGGCCTTTACAAGGCGTCTGGCGGACAGGATTTGTTTTTGTTAAACACAGAAGCTAATCAGGAAAAAGAAGCTATTTAAAACCTTATTTTGCTTTTTCCGATTCTTCTCTTTTTGTTAGCAGCTCTTCGAATTGAGACATTGTGTCCATTCCCACTACCTGTTCCAGAGCCGAGCGTTTTGCAAGGTAATCAGATCTTAATTTGCTCTGCTTGTTGAGAGCTTCACGATAAAACGCATCTGCCATAATAACCTGGTCATCGGTCAACTCCTGTGAGTTCATGAATGTGTTTCTTCTTTTGGCAACAAGCTCATCAGAACGTATCAAACACTCTCTTGCTGTCATATAATCAAAATAGTAGTTTACTATTTTTCTTTGAAGCTCTTCTATCTTTCTTATTAAAACAACCATATCAGCGTCGTTGACTTTGGAAAATTTGTAGTTCAAATCTTTGTCGTCAACAGACATGGAGCCGAGCACACTGCTACCCATAATAGAAGAAATTGCCGCAATGGGGTTACCTATCCCTATACCGGCCAGAGAACCGACTGTAGAAATTGGTTGGATAATCTTTTTTACAATACTTTCTTTTGGTTTGTCTTCATCAGGATTGGACAACTTGTATACAATAAATTTTACTGTTTCACTTTGCTGTGCTGCACCAATCCACAACATCTGTATATCTTTCAGCGTGTCTTCAGATGTAAGCTCACCTTCATCGCTGATTTCTTTTGCTATTTTTTTTAGGCTCAAATCAGCGTAAGTTATATTTTTTATTTCTTCACTTGTCTTATCAAGGTTTGCATCTTTTGCTTGCAGTTTTTTTTCACTGTCTGATACTTTATATGCTTTTTCCGGAGTTGCGCTCACTCCCAGACGATACGCCGGCGGCATCGGGTCTGTTAGTTCATCAAGTGTAATAGAAAAAGCTTTTGGTGCTGTCAGTACTAATAGCGCTGATACAGTCAGCAGCGTTATCTTGTGGAGGTTTTTATTTTGTTTCATTTTTTACCTCCTGTTGTTTATCAGATGGTTTTGGTTGTTTAGAGTTCAACAATTTTTGAGAAAAAAGCTCGTTTTTAAATGCATACTGGTATAAATTCAAGCTTTGAACAGTTTTTTTGCCGGCAAGCCTTTCCAAATCCATTTGATACTTTCTTGCTTGTCTCATCTGTTCAAATTCCTCAAAAAGCAAATCGTCATACATTGCACCGGAAACAACTATTTCCATCTGGTTGTCGCTTTTTAGTGCTTGTGAATAATTTTTGTTGTAAAGCACAAGTCTTTGTCTTGTATCTTTAATCTGGTTAAGAGACATTTTGTAGTTGTAATAGGAGTTTATTATCTGGTCTTGCAAAGATTCTATCATCCCCGCAAGCTCAATAAGCTCTGTGTCTGTCAAAGGTATTTCTTTGGGATTATTAGCTTTTGCCAGATAATTGTTAGCGAGCCTTCCTGTTGCATAAGAGGCTGACTGAATCATATAATCCGCACCAAACATTGCAGGAATAAATGAGGCTCCGTTTACAAGCGCTGATACTGATTTTGCCAGAATAGATGAGTGATATCTCTGCTGGTTTGGAGGGACGGAAAGCTTTTTCATTGCAAATTTGATTATATTATTGTTTTCAACTGTTGCTTTCCAAAGCATATCAATATCTTCAAGGTCTTTTTTCTGTTGAAGGTTTACTATCCCTTTTAGTGCAGTATCTTCATCAATTGTCAGCTCTTTTGTTTCTTTTTGTATTTTGGGCGTATATTCCACTTTTTGAGTTTGCACATTTTTCAGGCCAATTTCTTCGGCCAAAACCAAATTCATGCCGCATGCAAATATTATTAATGACCAAAATATTTTTTTCATACATGTACTTTATAGCATATAAATTTGGATGAAGAAAATTTCTAAAGGTTATTGTAAAATAAGTTTAACCTGTTTTTGTTTAAAAAGTGAGGTGTTTATTATGATAGAAGATATTTTAAAAGAAATAGCAAATGCTTATTCCAAACTCGATTGTGTATATGCGGTTGTTTTGTCAGGCTCACGTACATCAAATCAGAGTGATGAACTATCTGATTATGATATTTATGTTTATACAGATAAAGAAATACCTGTAGAATTCCGTACAGCACTGGCCAAAAAATATTCTGATGAATATGAAATCGACAACAGGTATTTTGAAACCGGTGATGAATGGACTCTTCGAGAAAGTAAAATAGGGCTGGATTTTATGTTTAGATGCCCGAACTGGATTAATGACTGCATAAATAATGTCTACAATAAGCATTACGCCTCAAACGGTTATACAACTTGTTTTTTGCATAATGTTTATACTTCACAAATTTTATATGATAAAAACGGCTGGTTTTTAAATCTTCAAAATAAAATCACAGGCGCATATCCGTTAGAGCTTAAGAAAAATATAATAAAGAGAAACCTTATGCTTCTGTCTGATAAAAAAGGTGCATCTTACCTTGAGCAGATAGAGTTTGCAGTAAAAAGAAATGACCCTGTAAGTGTAAACCACAGAATTGCAGCTTTTTTAGCAAGCTATTTTGATATTATTTTTGCATTAAATGAGGTTTATCACCCCGGTGAAAAAAGAATGATTAAATATGCCAAAAAACATTGTAAAATTCTGCCCGAAAATTTTGAAGAAAATATTAATGAGCTTTTCAGGGTGGACAATACCGACAAATTGAAAATATTAAATGAAATAGTAATACAGCTGAAAAAAATATTGCCTTTGGATATTGCTTAAATGTCGAATAAAAAAATAATAAATCCCTAATAAAATAAAAACGATCTGAAAAAACAAACTAAAATAAGGGGAGATTATATGGACGAAAAGAAAGAATTTAAAGAATGTCATTGCGATGAGCACAAAACTGAGCACTGGGCTAAATTTGCGCTGTTGCTTTTAGCTGTTTTTATTGCATGTTATCTGGCAGTTTATTATGTAATGGATCAGATGAGGCATGCATATTATGTGCCGGCTGCACCAATAGAAAATATTGACAGAATTTTGAATGAACAGGACAAAATGTTCCAAAAAGACTTTGGCATGGGTGTATTCCCTATGCATGACAGAGCTATGATGATGGTGAAAAATCCTGTTGAAACATACAAAGATGATAATGCAGATGCTTATAAAATGATTATTAACCTTAAGCCCTTTAACAACAATCCAAAAAATGTTGACGTAAACGTACAGGAAAATAAAGTAAGCGTAAATGCTGTAGGCGAAAAATCCGGCAGAAATTCTGACAGGGTTTATTCTTTCTCACAGAGCTTTATGTTGCCTGAAAAAATTGACCTGACAAAAGTAACAAAAGAAAAGAAAGGTCATAACTACGTAATTACAATGCCTATTGATAATATGGATATTGATGAAGACTAGTCAATAATAAGCTTTTTAACCTTAAAGAGCTCTTTCAATTCACCTGATTTTACAACTAATTCTATTTGTTCAAGAATTTTATTCAGGTCGTCTTGGGAGGGCTCTTTTATTGCTAAAGGAAGCTTGATATCAGCGCTACTTTTTGCCTCAACAAGAAATTCATTAACCATTAAGAATTCTTTGTAAATCTGCATTATCTGCATCCAGTCATCCGGAAGGTTACAGGTTTTTCCAAGATAGTACTTACAATCTTTTTTGAGTTTTTCTATGTAGCCTATTGCATAATTTACCTCAAAAAGCATTTCATCTTCTTTTATTTTTTGTCCTATATAATGGTTGTCCAAAATTTCTTTTGGGTTGTCTTTAAAGTTTTTAGAAATAAAAGTTGCCCACAACAAACAGCCAAGGTAAAAAGAAATTGTATGCTCAAGCAGTTTGAGAAGCTGTGGATACACCATCTGGAATTTAAACTTGCGTTGATGAGGTGCTTTTATTGATAAAATCATATTGTATGCCGCATCAATATTTTGAGAAAAAGGCAGTGTGTATTTAGAATACCCGGGGTCAAACAAAACGCCTTTAGAAAAATCCATAACTCCTCCTGTCAAATTGTATAAAATCAATTATAGTCTCTTTCCAAATAAAAATAAAGTTTGAACTTATGTCTTGTTTTGTTTATCATTAAAATAAATTTAAGAGAGGTAAATATGGCACTAAACGTATATTTAGGGATAGATGTGGGTTCTGTTACCACAAAACTTGCACTTGTTGACGAATCAGGCAAATATGTAGACAGCTACATGTTAAGAACCTCGGGTAAACCGGTAATTGCCGTTCAAAAAGGTATGCAGGAATTAGCAAAACAGGCATTGTGTGAATATAATATTCAAGGTGTTGGTACAACAGGCAGCGGAAGAAACCTTGCCGGTGCTCTTGTTGGCGCTGATGTTATAAAAAATGAAATTACAGCCCATGCTGTTGCTGCCAGTACATATGTTCCAGGTGTTCAAACTATTTTAGAAATTGGCGGACAGGACAGTAAAATTATTATTTTAAGAGACGGTATTGTTACCGACTTTGCTATGAACACTGTTTGTGCGGCAGGTACAGGAAGTTTTCTTGACCAGCAGGCTAACAGACTTAATGTTCCTATTGCACAGTTTGGTGAAACTGCTCTAAAATCTACAAACCCTGCTCGTATTGCCGGACGTTGCGGTGTGTTTGCAGAAAGCGACCTTATCCACAAACAGCAGCTTGGTTACCCTGTAGAAGATTTGCTCTACGGGCTTTGTCAGGCACTTGTAAGAAATTACCTGAGCAATCTTGCTCTTGGTAAAGAATTGCTTCCCACTGTGTCCTTCCAGGGCGGTGTTGCTACTAACTCAGGCATGGTTAAAGCTTTTGAAGAGGCTCTCGGAACCAAAGTTGTTGTGCCAGATAACCATCAAACTATGGGTGCTATAGGGGCAGCTTTACTCGCAATGGAAAATCACCAGTATACTGAAAACCCGACAAAATTCAAAGGTTGGGAAGTTGGCAATATGCACTTTAATTCAATAACAAACCAGTGCACAGGCTGCTCTAACAACTGCGAAGTTATTACTATTGTTGAAGGTGAAATGCCTGACGAACATCCAAAAGATATTAAGGATATAAAAGGAAATATCATTGCCAGATGGGGCGGTACTTGCGGCAGATGGGATATTTCATAAATTATTTAAACAAAAAAGCTCTTTTTAAAAGAGCTTTTTTTATGCGTTAACAATAGAATTAATTGTGTCCGGGTCTTTAATTTCTTTTTTATCCACTACAAAACGCGGCGTGTAGTCTTTAAGTATCAACATTTTGTTAATTTCATTACTCAAACCTGCAAACGAAAGTGCAATTTGCGAAGGTTTTTTGGAATTTCTTTCATGGATAAAACCAAGTACAGTATCAAGAATCTCTAACAGCATTGCTCTGTTGATATGTGCAAACTCAAAATCTTCAAACACTTCCATCAAAAACGGATAAGAGTCTGTTGCTTTTAATGCATTTATGGTTTTGATTTTTTTTCTTATATCATCGTCTTTGAGCTGTGCAAAAGTTATTCTAAGATAGTACATCGAGTATCTGTAAATGTTTTTTATTACCAGCTCTTTATCCTGAAACTTCGAGATTTTTTGGTAGAAATCAATAAATTCTTTCAAAAGATTTTCTTTTTGAGGAATCACGGCATTTTTTTGAATTGTCAGATAATCAATCAAAAATCTTTCAAACAAATTTTTGTTTAACTTTTCAGAAGCTTCAAGAAATTTGAACTCCATATCAAGCCATAACGTATTGAAAACATCTGACATGTTAGAGTTTTGCAAATCAGAGCATATAAATTTTCTGATTTTAGATACTTCACTCATGTCCGTAAATTTGCTGCATAAATTATTCATATTAACAGTTTAAAATAAGCAGACATAAAAAACAAAACTATTAAGATAATTAAACTTCGAATAACTTATGTAAACGATTCAAAATATCTTCTTCTTCAAGCTCACCGGTTAAAACATTTAAGTCCAGTGCACGTTGAAAGTTTTTTGCAGCTTTTGTGTTTTCACCAGTTATTGCATATGCTCTTCCCAGGTTAAAATAAGCAAGTGTGTAACTCTTGTTTTCTGAAATGGCTTTTTCAAACAGAGCTATTGCCTCATGCGTGTTGCCAATGTCATCAAGATAAATTACACCAAGGTTGTTGTGCGCAATGGCATAATCAGGATTTAAGTCAATTGCTTTATGATATGCAACAATAGCTTCTTCTGTGTAGTCTTTTTCCCACAAGGCCATGCCGCATTTGCAATAAGCTTTTGCATTTTCAGGGTTGATTTTTATTGCATCACAATATGCTCTTATTGCATTATCATATTCTTCCATTGAAAAATATGTATCTCCTATTGCAAGCTGGCTTTCATCACATTCTGGGTTTAGTACTGCCGCTGTTTGATATAGTACTATTGCTGCTTCGGGGTTGTTTTTAATTTCAAGATAAACCGACCCGAGTGCCTGACACACAATTGATGTCCAGTACGGGTCAGGGTTAATATTTATTGCTTTTTGATAATGCTCAATTGCGTCATCATACTGCTCCAGCTGCACAAGAGCAAAAGCCATGCTGTTGTGGTAAAAAGGATTTTCGTCATCTTTTTCCAAAGCCATTGAAAAAGCATTAACAGCAGGCAGACTTTCATTTTTTTGCAGATAAAGATGTCCCAGCTCATAGTATACTTTGTCATTTTCCGGTTCTATTTCAAGCAGTTTTGTATAGCAATCAATAGCTTCATCGTAATTGTCAGGGAAATGAGTTTGTATTAAAGTTGCCTGTTTTACAAGGGCATCTCTGTCATAGGGATTAGCCTCGAGCACTTTTTTGTATGCATCCAATGCAATTTCCGGGGCATGCTCTTTTATACATATATCTCCGATTCTGTTGTAAAAATATTCGTCACGGCCTGTGTTTTCTGCTGCAATATCATAGGTTGCCACAGCCAGGGAGCTGTTTTTAATTTTTTCTAAAAAGTGGCCGTAAGTTTTGTACATAAAAACAAGAGCATCATCCGAGATGTTCTTGTATAGCATTTTTATTGACGCAAAATCCCATAATACTGTCAAACATCCCGAGCATGCATAATAAACCATGCGAATAAAATCTACCAGTGAAGGTTTAACGTTATTTATTTTTTGATAAAGCATGGTTGCCAGTATAAGACGCGGGCGTGCAGAGTTTAGCGGGCTTACTTTGATTGCATTTTTAAATTCTTTTTCTGCTTCATCAAAATCGTTGGCAAGCTTTAAGAAATATCCCGTATAAAGGTGAGCATTAGGGTTTTCAGGGGCAATATCAATGGCCATTTTGCACTGTTCTATTGCGCTGTCCAGCGAAATTTGACCATTTTCAAACATAAGGCATGCAAGACGATAGTATGTTTCAGGTATTTGCGGGTTGAGTTTAATAGCTTGTATATAGTAATTTACAGCACTTTCCATATCAGAAGTGTTGTTTCTTAAAAGATATTTTTCGTGGTAAACCCTTGCTTTTTCAAGCATATTTGCCACGTTTTCTTTTCTTTCCTTCTCTTTCTGGTTCAAAACCTCAGTGTTATCAGTGTTGCCCATCTTATCCATATCGTGTTGCTCTAGCATGCCTACCTCAGTCTCATGTCTTTAAATTCGTCGGATTAAGAAATTAAAAAATTTAACTTTTTTGAAAGAAATCCTCCTTTTATACCAAATTTGAAGATTTATGAAGAATTTGTTGGCAGATAGCAAATAAATATCTTTTTGAGTTATATATAAATATAAATAAAGACGGATTGTGTATGATTAAGCTGTTCAAATTATTTGGTTTCGGAAAAAGTGTTAAAAAAGTTGCAACGTTCAGCAGAACTGCAGCATTTGCTGATTACGGCCCGTCTTTAAAACCTGTTAAGCACAATACAAATCTCCTGCCGTTGACATATGACCCCAAGGCGAATATCCCGCGGCCTTATACAACTCCTGAGTTCAAAGCTTATTTGAGTTTGAGTGTATTAAAAAAGAATAAAGCAAGAAAAATCAAGCTAAAGCAATTAAAAGCAGAGTTAAAAAAACAGGAAGAAAAAGCAAGACAACAGCTGTTTCATACTCATGAAGAAATTGTTGCAAAGTTAATGTTTACTGACCCCAATTACCTGAAAAAAACATCTTTAAGTAAAGAAATAAAAAAATTAACAGATGCAGACATGTGTTTAGAGCTTCTGGATTATGACGGAGTGAGATTAACAAATAGCAGCAAGCCTAGGTTTGTAAGCAATACAAATAACATTTTGCTTGGCAAAATTGCAAAAGGGGGCAAATCTATTAGAAGAACAGAAGTTCTTATAGAAAGGTTTAAACAAATAATTGCCGTACAAAATCAATGTTGTGATGCATCGGAAGTAAAGGAGCTTGTCAATGCAATATTGCAAACAGGTGAAAAAACTCAATTAATAAGCTTTTTAAAGTTATTAAAAAAATGCGCGCAATCAGACAGCTATGGAAAAATGGCTCTCAATATGAATGTTTTGCAAGGCATTACAAAAGCAGCCAGAAAAACTGAAATCCCTAAAGAATACGCTGAAATTGCTGAAATAATAATTAAAAATCCTAATAAAATTAGCATGGCTAATGATGCGGCTATTAATTTGTCCTATTTTAAAGGTAAATTTGATTGTATTGCAGAGTTGATGACACGCAAAGATTACAACGCAATTGTTAAGAGCCGCTCCGAGGCTGTGGTCTCAGCAGGTTTTAGAAGTGCACTCAAAGACGGAAAACTCTATGAGTATAAACAAATAGTTTTTGAACCGGAAAATAAATATTTCCCTTATATGGTACAAAATTTGCATAAAACAAGAACACCCGAAGAGGACGCAATTTTTAAACAGGAAATTTCAAGCAAGCTGCTTGATAAAAAATTCTTGCCTTTTTTAGAAAACTACCATCTGGATAAACTGCATAAGAGTCTCGGAAAATAAAAATAGTACTAAATATTTGCCATAAATTTTTCACAATGTTATTATATTCAGGCTATGGCAAAGGCTAAAACTACTACAAAAGAAAAAACTAAAAAAGAAAAGGCGCTGGTAATCGTTGAGTCTCCCGCAAAATCTAAAACCATTAAAAAGATTCTCGGGGATTCGTATCAAATAGAGGCCAGCTACGGGCATATCAGAGATTTTCCTCCTAAAGTGCTCGGTTTTGATGTGGCTAATGATTTTGAGCCTTCTTTTATAGTCATACCCGAAAAAAAAGTTGTTGTTAAAAAGCTAAACGATCTGGCTAAAAAATCAGACAAAATTTACCTGGCGTCCGACCCCGACCGTGAGGGAGAAGCCATTGCGTGGCACGTCAGACAGGTGCTCGAAGTTCCTGATGAGAAGATTAACCGTATAGAGTTTAACGAAATTACGCCAAAAGCTATTAAAAGCGCGGTTGAGCATCCTCGCCAGATTGATATGGAACGTGTTAAAGCACAACAGACAAGACAAATATTAGACCGCCTTGTTGGTTATAAAATCAGCCCTGTATTGTGGGAAAAAATGAGAAATTACAGGCTTTCAGCAGGTCGTGTGCAAAGTGTTGCACTTCGCATGATTTGTGAAAGAGAAGACGAAATTGATGCATTTGTTCCTGTTGAATACTGGTCAATTACAGCTGACCTTTTAAAAGGCAAATTGCCATTCAGTGCTGAACTTACAAAGTATAAAGACAAAAAAATTGAAATAAAAAATAAAGAAGAAGCAGATAAGATTGTTGCAGACCTTACAAAAAAAGGTCTTAAATACGAAGTATCAAAAGTTACTTACCGCGATACCCAGAGAAAACCCTCTGCTCCTTTTATTACGTCTACATTGCAGCGTGAAGCAAGCAGCAAGCTGGGATATGGCGTATCAAAAACAATGCAGATAGCGCAAAAACTCTACGAAGGTATTGAAATAGGCGGTGAACCTGTCGGTTTGATTACCTATATGAGAACAGATTCTGTGAGAATTTCCGATGATGCTCAAGCTGCAGCAAAAGACTTTATTACAGACAGCTATGGTGAAAATTATTACCCCAAAACTCCTAACAACTATGTTAAGGGCAAAGGCAAAAACGTACAGGATGCTCACGAAGCTATCAGGCCTTCTTATATTGAAAAAACTCCTGACAGCATAAAACAGTATTTGACATCAGAACAATACAGACTCTATAAACTTATCTGGTCTAGATTTATTGCTTCTCAGATGGAAAATGCCAAAGTTAAAAATACCTCCGTTGATATAACTGCAGATGATTATTTGTTTAAAACAGGTACAAGCAAAGTTATTTTTGACGGGTTCTTAAAAGTTTATAACGAAAACGATGATGAGCCGGATTCTGCAAAAATCCCTGATTTAGAACAGGGCGATGAGCTAAAACTTCAAAAAATTGAACCTAAACAACATTTTACACAGCCTCCGCCAAGGTTTACGGAAGCATCTCTTGTTAAAGCTCTTGAAGAACATGGAATCGGACGTCCGTCTACTTATGCTCCGATTATTTCAAAAATCCAGCAAAAAGGCTATGTAGAAAAACTGGAAAAGGCTCTTGCTCCGACCATACTGGGCCGTACTCTTTGTAGAGAACTTATAAAATATTTTACGGACATAATGAATTATAAATTTACTGCACAGATGGAAACAAAGCTTGATGATATTGCAGAGGAAAAGGCTGTCTGGACAGATGTATTGAAAGATTTTTATACACCGTTTACTGAGACCGTTGATTCTGCTAAAAAGAACATGCCAAAGGTTCTTATAGAATCTGATGTTGTATGCCCAAAATGCGGTAAAAAAATGATTGTAAGAACAAGCCGCTTTGGTACACAGTTTCTTGGCTGTTCAGGTTATCCCGAATGCAAAACAATGATGCCGCTAAATAAAGACGGTTCGGCTGCTCCGGTTGATGAAAAAAGCGATGAAAAATGCGAAAAATGCGGCTCTGAAATGATTGTAAAAGTCGGCCCTTACGGAAAATATCTGCAATGTACCAACGACGAATGCAAACATAGAAAAAGAATCGTTATAACAACAGGTGTAAAATGTCCTAAATGCGGAGAGGGCGAAATTATACAGCGTAAATCCAAGTACGGCAAAATATTCTATGGCTGTAACAAATATCCTGACTGTGATTTTGTTTCGTGGAATGAACCTGTGCAGGAAAATTGTCCGGAATGCGGCGCGTATCTTGTTAAAAAGATTACAAAAAAAGAGTCAAAACTTGTTTGCTCAAATAATACATGCTCTTTTTCCAAACCTTTAGAATCTGAAGAGGAATCTCAAAATGGTTAAATTTGCTGTTATTGGCCATCCTTTGACGCAGTCTTTGTCAGCTGTTATGCACAATGCTATGTTGGAGCATCTCGGTATTGACGGGTCATACGAGCTTTTAGATACAGAACAAGAAGACCTCGTTACAAGGGTAAAACAGCTAAAATCACAGGGCTATATGGGCTTTAATGTCACAATCCCTTTAAAAGTACCAATCACTCTGTTTTTAGACGGATGCGACAGGCTGGCTGACATTGCCGGTTGTGCAAATACCGTTAAAATAATGGATGATAAAACTCTTTACGGCTACAATACCGATATTTACGGATTCCAAAAGGCGATACCTGTTGAAATTCAAGATAAATTGAAAAATAATACGGTTTCTATTCTTGGTACAGGCGGTGCTGCCAGAGCTGCAGCGATTGCTTTTTGTGAAATCGGTGTAAAACAGATTGATTTTTACGCAAGAAATATAATTAATGCCAGTAATATGGTTAATTTTTTGCGTGACAGCTTTGATAACGTGACTTTTAACCTCAAACAAATGCAAAGTCTGAGAGACCTTTCCTCTTCAAAAATGCTTGTTAACTCTACTCCTGTAGGCATGAGGGGTAAGGCAATGGGCGTTAGCCCTATTGAGGAAAGTATACTAAAGACGCTGATGGAAGATGCTGTTGTTTATGATATTGTATACAATCCTCTTAAGACAGAGTTTATAAAACTTGCCCATAAAAACGGTTACAAGACAATAACAGGTCTTGATATGTTTGTGCATCAAGGTGCAAAGGCTTTTGAGCTTTGGACGGGCCAAAAGGCAAACCCTGATGTTATGAAAATGGCAGCTCTTGAAGAATTAGCTGAATAAATCTATTTGCAAACTAAGCTGCTTTTTTATTGTGAGGCTCAATCATTTCACTGATTTTGTTTGCAATTGGAGTAACTAATACAGGGCCTACAAATCTGTAGATTGTTGTGAAGATAACGATTGGTCCTAATAATCTGATACCTGTCAGGCGTCTGTTCATTACTTTTTCTTCAAGCTGAGGATTCATTCTTTTGTATACATCTTTGTATTTATCAAGTTTTTTGTTGATAACGCCATCAAGTTTGTAAGCACCAATTGTACAAAGCACAGCTGTAATACCCTGATTCAAAATCATTGGAAGTTTTTGGTCTTTTTCGATTTTTTTAGATTTAGCTGTTTGCTGCATATAAAAACCTGACAGCCATAAGCTTTCTGCTGCAATCAGGTGAGGGAACCACTGATTCTTTTCTTTAAACCATTCAATAAATTTTCTAAAACCTTTTGTATCTGCAATCTTGCCTACACCTTTTGCTATACCTTCTGTTACAGCGCTTCCTGCACCTTTAAAGGCAACATTTTTGTTGTTTTTCTGCGCAGATGAATTTATATTTGTAAAACGGTTGAAAGTCTTTTTCTCATTAAGCCCTTTAAAGCTCATAAATGAAAAATCCATTTTTGCTTTATCTTGAGCGGAAATTGTTGCATGACCATCTTTTGACAATCCCAATGATTCGAGAATGGGTTTTACAATCATAATAGTCAGCGCTGCTCTTAACGGAAGGAATATTGGCTGGTGAAGTCTTCCTGCTGTTTCTTTAAAGACTCTTTCGTTGTTTTTAATATATGAAGCATCATTTTTCATATATTTTTCAGGATTTTTCATTAATTTTTTAACACCGCGTTTGATTGGTTCTGCAACTGCAATTGTTGTAGCAAGTCCCAATACACCTGTTGCAATAGAGTGAGCTACCTGATAGTTATTCTTTTTCTTTTCTTGTTCGTCTTTTGCCGGGATTACATAAATAGAAGCGGGTCTTGCAATTGTTGTTAAGCCTAATGCAATAAGAGCATCTGCAATTAATGAGTTATCAGCCAGGATATCAAGAAATTTGTTAAAGTATTTGTTAACAGCCATCTTTTCGCCAAAAGTTTTTGCTATAGGCATCGGGTTGGCTTTAAAACTCAAACGACCGCTCGGATTTACTCCTGCGGTCGTTTGATTCGCATTTCTATTGTTATTATTTTTCGTCAAATAATGTTTCTGATGAATATTATATACTAGATTTTCGGTTTTCATTGGTTTTCCAATCTACTTAGCTATTCCGTATTTGATTTAAGTTTATAAATTTTATTATTTGCTAAATATACATCAAAAGTAACAAAAAAGTAAAGTTTTTTTACAATTCTTAATCAAGTGTAAAAAATACAATTAAAGATTAAGCTGTTAACCTTATATATTTTGCTTTGCCAACACCGTCTATAGCTGATATTTCGGCCAGTGTTGCTTCATCGACTTCGCTGCCTGTGTTGATTATCATTATAGAAATGTTGTCATCCTGTGTGCGGTTTTGTGCAACGTTCATCCTTGTTATGTTTATATTTTTGTTGCCAAGAACCGTTGCTACTTTTGCAACCATTGCCGGTTTGTTTTCGTGCGGAACAAGTATCATGTGTTTTTCTGGTTCTATGCTTGCGTTGTATCCGTTGATTTTAACAATTCTTGGCATGTCGTGTGCTATTAATGCACCAGCTACGGAATTTGTTTCTTTGTCTGTCACCAGTTTAAGAGTGATAGAGCCTATATAATCAGTTGAAGTATTTGATTTTGTTGTTGTAACATCAAGCCCCTTGCTCTTTGCTATGACCGGTGCATTTACATAGTTTACATCCGTGAGAAAAGATCCCAAAATACCTTTAACAACAGCCGTTTCAAGAGGTGCAACATCCAAATCTGCAAGTGTTCCTTTTACTGTTATGTAAATTCCCTTCAGGTTTCCTGTAGAAATTTGCATAGCAAGTTCTCCGATATTTTCAGCAAGCTGCATATAGTCTTTGACGGGCTCAAGTTTTTCGGGTTTTAGTGATGGTATGTTAACTGCTGAACGAGCAGAGCCGCCTTTTAAGACATCTCTTATTTGTTCTGCTACATCTTCTGCAACTTTTAATTGAGCTTCTTCTGTGCTTGCACCGAGATGCGGTGTCAAAAGAATGTCACCGGTGGTTTTGACAAGTGGTGAATCTTTAATTTCAGGTTCTGTTTCAAACACGTCAACCGCAGCCTGTGCAACATGACCTGACTCCAAAGCTTCAGCAAGAGCCTGTTCATCAATAATACCGCCTCTTGCACAGTTTATAAGACGTACACCTTTTTTCATTTTTGATATTGTTTCTTTGTTAATCATATGCAGTGTTTCTTTAGTTTTTGGTACGTGCACTGTTATATAATCGCATTGCGGCCAGAGTTCGTCTAAGGATTCCACATATTTTGCACCAAATTTTTCTACAACTTCTTTTGTTGTGTAGGGGTCACAAACCAGAATTTTCATACCCATAGCTTTTGCTGCTTCTGCAACGTGATGACCAATTTTGCCGAATCCTATTACTCCAAGAGTTTTTCCATACACTTCATGGCCTGTAAATTTGGAACGTTCCCACAGACCCTGCTTTGTTGAAGCTGCTGCTTTAGCAATGTTTCTTGACATGGCGAGCATCAATGCTACAGTGTGTTCGGCAGCTGCGTTTGTGTTTCCGTCAGGAGAATTTACTACGATAATCCCATTTTGTGTAGCTGCTTCAAGGTCTATGTTATCTACACCAACACCTGCTCTGCCTATAATTTTAAGATTTTTGCCTGCTTCTATAACTTTTCTTGTTACTTTGGTCTGGCTTCTCACCATCAGGGCATCGTATTCGCCAATAACATTGCATAACTCATCTTCCTGCATTGTAGGGAGAATTACACCCTGTGCTGCTTCATCAACAATATTTTTTGCAGTTTCATTAATTTTATCTGTAATTAATACTTTCATTACACTAAACTCCTTCTAATAACGATTATTTTCCCGATTATATAACATTTTTTTTATAATTAACAGAAATTAATAAATTTTTAGGCAATTTTTTTTAACAAAATGTTTTTATATATACAGAGTATATAACTTAATTAAGAGAGAGTAAATTATGAGCAGTTACACAATCAAATCAGGTGACAACCTTTGGAACATTTGTAAACGCCAATTTGGTCTTACTAATTCAGCAGATATTGCCAAAAAAGTTAATGAAGTTGTAAAAGCTAATAATATAAAAGATAAGAATCTAATATTTGCCGGTCAAAAAATTGACCTTGATATGGGACTGGTTATTGAACGAGAAAAATCTCAAGATAATACTCCTATTGAAAAGACACAAGCTCAAAAAGCTGCACAGGAGCGTGCAACACAACATCTTACATCTACTGATATTGAAAATCCTCAGGTGTCAATTTTTGGTAGTTCTAAACTAACAAACGAGCAAAAAGAAATTGCTTATAAAGAATATTCACAGGCTTTACTTGATACTATGGATGACGGTGATGGTAAAGTCACAGTTGAAGAATTTAAAAAGTCTGTACAAACAAATATTCTTGAAAAAGAAATGAATACATTATTAAGAATGACAGAGCAGGATGAACAACAGATTTCTGTATATGACAAAAACAATGATGGTCATATTACTGCTAGCGAATATATTGAAGAAGCTAAGAATAGAAAAGAAAGTATAATTAAGAAAATTGAATCAATGCCGGAATTGCTCCAACAGTATGATTCTGACAAAGACGGAAAAATTTCAGATGCTGAATATAAAATTTCATTTGGCGGAACAGGCCTTGAGGATATAGAAGAAACATCTCAAAGAAAAGCCAATATCTTTGCGGAGAACCTTGATTTGAATCAAGACGGAATTATTGATGCAAAAGAATTAGCCTTTTTCAACAAATATGCAGATGCTGCTGATGGAAAAAATGACGGTATAATTGATAATGCATCAGAAGTTGCTATGTTTGGTTCTGTTACAGGTAAAAATGCTGATAATGCAGAATATAACAGAGTAATTAATAAATATTTTAACGGTGAAACTTTAACTGATTCCGAAAAAGCAACATTAAAGGAATCACAGAATACAATTAGAAATGCAATGAATAAAGCAGCAGGTTTTTAAGCCTTAAACTAATTATTTATATAAACTTCTTCAATGTTATGCACAACACCACCTAAGGGTGTCGGGTGAATATTTCCAAATTTATTTCTTATTGCAGTGATTCTTATCGGTGAATATAGATAGATTATTGGCTTTTCATCATATATAAGCTGCTGGTATTGCTCATAAAGAGCCTTTCTTTTGTCAAAATCAAGCTCTAGTGACGCTCTGTCAAAAAGTGAATTCAACTGTCTTTCCCAGTCAAAAAGCTTTTTATTTTCTTCTGGCGTTTTTCTCATATTGAACACATGCAATGTTCCGTTAGAGTACCAGACGTTTTTGCCGCCGTAAGGCTCGAGCGGGCTGCCTGTAAAGCCCATAATTACAGCATCAAAATCATTGGTATTTACAAGTTTGCTCACCAGTGTGTTAAATTCAATCGGCTTAAAGTTAACAGTCATGCCTAGCTCTTCCAGGTCTTGTTTTACCATAACACCGATAGATTCTCTTTCCGTGTTTCCGGCATTGGTGTAAAGGTCAAATTCTACTTTGTTGCCGTCTTTATCGTATAGTTTTCCTTTTTTCCAGGTAAAGCCGGATTTTTTCAAGAGCTCTTTTGCTTTATTAATATCCTGCGGGTGACCTTTTGCAACCTGTTCATTAAGGTAAATAGAAGATAATGGTTCCGGTGTGAACAATGGTGCTGCAACACCGCTTGCTATATTAAACACCATATTTTCTCTATCAAGAGCATAGTCTACAGCATGTCTGAAATTGATATCATTAAACCATTTTTGTTTAATAGGGTTTACATAAAACTTGCCTTTGTCGTTTTTGCGGTTGTTGAGATTAAACGCAAAGTACATTGTACCTGTGTCAGGCCCGAGGTTGTATATTTTATAATCTGAAAATTTCTCTTTTTCTTTAAACAGTGATACATTCGTGCCCCTAAGGCCGACTGTATCCAGTTCTCCTGATTTAAACTTTAACAGTTCGTTGTTTAAATCACCTACTATCAAAATAATATATTTGTCTAAATAAGGCAGCTTCTGCCCTTTTTCGTCTATCATGTAGTAGTTTGGATTTCTTTCGTAAACCAGTCTTTGCGCAGGAACATATTCCTTGAGTTTGAATGCTCCGCTGGTTACAAAATCCGAGGGTTTTGTATTAGAGCTCCAGAATGATGCAAATGCTCTTTTTCCCTGTTTTGTAACAGGTTCAAGTATATGTTTGGGGGCAATTGGCACTCCTAACTGTCTTAAAAAAGGTGAAAACGGTTTTGGAGTAGTAAATTTTACTGTATATTTATCAATTTTTTCAATTTTGGGCAATTCATCGCCAATATACATTGCGTCTCGTGTACTTGTGTTGCCGAAGCCTCCAAAGATAATTGTGTTCCAAGTAAAGTATACGTCATCTGCTGTGATAGGTTTTCCGTCTGACCATTTCAGTCCGTGCCTGAGCTCTATAATATAAGTTTTGTTATCAGGCAGCACTTTTATACTTTTTGCCATTTTAGGGTAAACTTCACCGGTATAAGGGTCAGTAGATACAAGAGCATCAAACATGATATCAGCAGCCTGTGAGGATGTAGCATCCATTGAATTCCAGCTGTTAAAAGTTTTTGGGCCTTCTCCTATTGTACTTGTTACGAGTGTCCCCCCGTATTTTCCAGCAGGACTGCGCGACATAAGGTAGTCTGTACCGTTAATTGTTTTTGTCTGGATAGGATACGGCTCATATGTTTGCTGGGTAAAAGATTCTGTATTACATTGAGCGGTATCTTTTTGGGGGATATCTTTTTTCAGGCAGCCGGATATTACCAGTGCCATAAATAACAAAAGAGTTATTACATAAATTATTTTTTTATTCATACATTAAATTTAGCACAAATTTTTGTTTTATTAACACTGCCCGCATGCGGGATAAAATGTGCTAAAAATTTGTTTAAACTTTTGATATGAAAAAGCCTGCTGATACAAAATTTTATAAAAATTTGAACAAACCGCCGTTTCAACCTCCGGCATGGCTGTTTGCTCCGGTTTGGACAATTATTTATATTCTTTTGTTTATTTCATTAGTTTTTTTGATAAAGGCTCCTTTTCATCCGCTAAAACCGGTTGCGTATATTCTCTTTTCCTTACAGATGATTTTGAATGTGTCATGGATGCCTGTGTTTTTTAAAAAGCAAAAGATATGCGCGGCTTTTGCAATAAGTGTTTTGTTGTTTTTCTGCATAATTGCAATGATAATTGTTTATTATCCAATATCTTTTTACGCGTCGATTCTGCTGATACCGTATCTTTTCTGGTCAGCATATGCATCTGCAATAAATTTGTATATTTGCGAAATGAATTAAACCCTGTCGTAAATCTCTGTTGTGTATCCATTTGCAATTTCTTCTTTTGCAACTACCTTTACACTTGGCATAAGCTGCGATAACACAACACTTGTTACCTGTCGTATTTCCATTGGCACAATTACAACAATCTCATCTGCATTAATATTATGTTTATCAATTACTTTATAAATGTTGTTTACGATTGTTTGAATTTTTGTATTGTCTATCCTGATGACAGTACCTTTGCCGGCAACTTTTGCGCTCAGGTATTTTAAAGACTCTTCTGACAGTTCAAACGCCTGTATAAGATTGTTTTCGTTAGCAATACTTTTTGATATCTGGCGCGAAAGCGAATGTCTTACTCTGCTTAAGAGATCTTCTTTTGTTTCTTCATCTGCAAAGTCGTTAATTTTTTCAAATATATAAACAATATCTTTTATAGAAACACGTTCTTTTATAAGGCTTGTTAAAATATATTTCAATTCTGCAATTGAAACAAAATCAGGTACTATATTTTCTATCAAGTAAAGATTATCTTCACTTACTATTTCAATGTAATTATTTATATCGTTGTAATCAAATATCTCATCAACATTTTTTATACAAACATACTCCAGGATACGGGCAATAACCTGAGATGAGTCATAGCCCTGTGCCCAGAAGTCTTTTGTTTTTTCAACAGGCACCCAGTATACGGTTTTTCCAGTGATAGGGTCTTTGTCTTTAATCATGTCTTTTGCAGGCTTATCAAGGTTGAGGTCGTCTTTAAAGAACATATAGTATCCGTTAAAGACAACGCCTTTTGCTGCACAAACACCTCTTACATCAATTTCAAACTCGTTGGCTTGCAAAGTTTCGTCATTTTCAAATCTGATTTTGGGTATTATATAACCGAGCTGTTCAACAAGAGTTTGTCTTACCTTTACTGTTTGTGCCACAAGATTTGCATCCATATCCGGGTTAACAAGCTCTATATTTTCTTCACTCAATTTAATTTTTATTTTGTCTTCGCCGATTTTGTCCAGCATAATCTCCGGCGAAATTGTATCTTGAAGTTGTTTTTTCAACTCTTTTAGCTCTTCAATTGATTTGTACATTTCATTGTTGAGCTCTTGTCTTTGAGTTTCATTTGTTTCATCAATGAGTGATTTTATGCTGTTTATTTTTTTTCTTTTGTCTTTAATTTTTCTCTGTATTTCTACACATAGCTCGTATGGTTCGTTTTGAGACTGGATCATTTTTTGCATCTGTGATTGATAGCCGAAAATGCTTTCGTCTTCATCTTCGTTCTCCTGAGCTGTATCACACTCTTTTACAAAAATGCAATTATAGTTATAACCTTCATCTGCTTCAACTTCATGCATTGTATAAAGCTCCCAGCCAAGAGAAGACATCTCATTTAAAAGAGATTCCATCTGAAAAGTATCGTCACTGGGCACTGCTTTGATGCAGTATTGCATTCTCGTTGATTTCATAATTCTATAATTCCCCGTTTTTAATTATTTATTCAGTTATATCAAAAATCCGCTATACATTGCCTGTTGAGCTGTTTCTGTCGTCTTCAAGCTGTTTTATATCAACATTGTAATCAGACTGTTCTTGATAAACAGTAGTATCTTGAATGTCTATTTCAATATTTACATCACCGTCAACCATTTCAATTTCTTCTTTTTTGAAGTTTTTAATTTTGCCGTCTTCTGTTTTAACTGCAATTTCATTGCTTAAGAAATGAAGTGAGCAAACTCTGCCAAGGCCGTCCGGAGTCATAACGCCGGAACCGATTGGAGGCATGTCTTTAGCTGCGTCAATGTAGTTTTTATATTCATAGTTAAGGCAGCACAAAAGTCTTCCGCAGGTACCGGAGATTTTGCCGGGAGTAATAGGCATTCCCTGATCTTTTGCAAGCTTAATATTGATTGAGTCAAATTTTCTCAAAAACGTACAGCAGCAAAACGGTCTTCCGCACAGTCCGTTGCCTTCAAGCAATGAGGTCTCGTCTCTTACTCCAATATGTCTAAGGTCAATTCTTACCCGTTTAAAAACCTGTGTAAGGTCTTTTAGAAGCCCTCTAAAATCAACACGCTCGGGTGCTGTGTAATAAAATGTAATTTTACGTCTGTCAAAAGTGTATTTTGTCTGTACAAGATTCATGTGCAGATTGTGTTGAGCTACGAGCTCTTTGCAGGTTTTAAAAGCTTCTGCTTCCGCTATTTTTAATTCTTCAAGGGTTTCTAAATCCTTTTGTCCCAGCACTCTTATAAGAGGAACTGATTCCGGCATTTTTGATTCCCATGCTTTTGCAATAAGAGGGTTTACAACAAAAACCTTTGCAACTTCTTCGCCTTTTTCTGTTCTTACAAGAACAAGCTGGCCGTGCTCAACATGAGCAGATTCGGCAATTTGTAAAGGGTGAAAAGTATTCTTAATTAAATTAACAGCGTATTTTATCATTTTGTTTCCCATAATGTTTTACTCGCATTTTACCATAAAATTGATTTTTTTTATAAGGCTTCAATACCTTGAGAGAATATAAAATTGATTCTGTGCTTTGTTTGTTATAAATTTGTTGTACGAAACACTAATAAAACATTTAATATTAAAGGATAGGGAATTATAAAAATGAAAACATTTTCGCACATGAAATCACACTATAACGAAGATTTGACAATACAAGATATTGATAAAGAAGTAACTTTATCAGGCTGGGTTTCAGCTGTACGTGACCTCGGCGGTATTATCTTTATTGAATTGAGAGACAAAACAGGATTCTTTCAAGTCGTTGCAGACCCTCAAATCAATCCTGATGTTCACGCAGTGTTTTCAAAATTAAAAGACGAATATGTTATTCAGGTTAAAGGCAAAATCTCAAAAAGACCCCCTGAAACTTATAACGCAGAATTAAAAACCGGTGAAATCGAAATGTATCCTTCTGAAGTTAAAATCTTTTCAGAAGCAAAACTTCTCCCGTTTGAGCTTTCTTCTGATGATACAAAAGAAGACTTGCGCTTAAAATACAGATATCTTGACATCCGCCGTCCTCAAATGACTTCAAACCTCAAATTGAGACATGATATTGTTACTGCTATCAGAAGTTATCTTAACAACGCACAGTTTATGGAAGTTGAAACACCTATCCTTATTAATACAACTCCAGAAGGTGCAAGAGACTACCTTGTACCGAGCCGTGTTCAAGAAGGTAAATTCTATGCTCTTCCTCAATCACCACAAATCTTTAAGCAGTTGTTGATGGTTGGCGGTATTGAAAAATATTATCAAATCGCAAAATGCTTCCGTGACGAAGACTTGAGAGCTGACAGACAGCCCGAGTTTACACAGGTGGATATGGAAATGTCTTTTGCTACTCAAGACGATGTTATCGAGCTGACAGAAGGCTTGATTGTAGAAGCATTTAAGGCAGCAGGGGTAGATATCAAACCTCCTTTCACAAGAATCAGCTGGCAAGAAGCAATGGACAGATTTGGCTCTGACAAACCTGACGCACGTTTTGGCTTAGAGTTGTTTGATATCTCTGACATTATGATGGAATCAACATTTGAGCCTGTTAAAGAAACCTTGAAAAAAGGTGGTATTGCAAAAGCTATTAAAATCCCCGGCATTGCAGGATACTCAAGAAAAGAAATGGACGATGTTCGTTCACTCGCTATTTCGTTCGGTGCAAAAGGTATTGCCTGGATTACTTACATGGAAGACGGTACAGTAAAATCACCGATCTTGAAATTCTTAACAGAAGAACAAATCGAAGCATTGAAGGTTAAAGCTGACGCAAAACCGGGTGACATCGTGTTCTTTGTAGCTGATGACAAGAAAACAACATATGATGTTATGGGCAGATTCAGATTGTTCTTTGGTGAAAAACTCGGACTTATTGACGAAAACAAACACGCGCTTTTGTGGGTTGTTGACTTCCCGATGTTTGAATACAGCAAAGAATTTGACAGAGTAATGGCTATGCACCATCCGTTCACATCTCCTAACCTTGAAGATGTTGATAAGATGAAAACAGAGCCTATGAATGTCCGTTCTATTGCTTATGACATAGTTTATAACGGAACAGAGCTTGGCGGCGGTTCTGTCAGAATTCACTCTACAGAAGTACAAAGAAAAGTGTTTGAAGCGCTCGGCTTGACAGAAGAAGAAGTTCAGCAAAAATTCGGATTTATGCTTCAGGCTTTCCAATACGGAACACCTCCGCATGCCGGTCTTGCAATCGGTTTGGACAGATTAGTTGCATTATTGACACACAACACTTCTATCAGAGAGGTTATTGCATTCCCGAAAAATTCTGCTGCTAAATGTCTTATGACAGACGCTCCAACATATGCGTCAGAAGAGCAGTTGATGGAACTGCATTTGAAGTCAACAGTAAGACACGAAAATAAGATATAATTAAACTTTTATATAAAAAACTGATATTTTGGCAAAAAAATTTATTCACGGTTTTTCATAATAATATCAGTTTTTTTATGTTTAAGGAAAACACTATGCCTATTGTTATGAATGTAGTTAAACAAGTTTCTGAAAATAAAGTATTAGTTTCAGAAAAAATCACTACTAAAAATAATTCTTCTGAAAAATTTTATATTGTTAATGAAGACAAAGTTGATAGATTTATTAAAGTAAAAAAACAGAATCGTTCTTTCAATGCATTCCAACAAGTTATGAGTTTTATGCTTGCACCGGCAGCTGGTATTTTAGTTGCATTGAAAACACCGGTAAGCAAGGCTGTTAAAGTTCCAATTGGAATTGCTTTGACAGCGTGTTCTTATTTTTTATTGAACTTAGTTGATAAGCAATTTGATCAAATCACTAATAATATTAACAATAATGAATGTAATGCACAGGAAATATCAAAAGAAGATGTTGAAAAAATGTAACTAGCAGAATAAAATTTTTTGTGAATACAAGTTTCTTTTTAATGAAATAATATGATATATCTATCTTACATGAGGTGCTGAATTTTTAGCTTTTTCAAAAATATCTAACCCATATTTAGAGTATAAAAACTTAATTGTTTGTACTGTTGAATTAAGATGTGACGAGCGAAGATTCATCATTTGTGAAAGAATTGTTTTGCCTTTCAAGTATTCTATCGGCCATGACACAACAAATCCGTTTTCAAGAGGCATTTTTAATCCAATGCATTTGTTGCCTTTGGTGTTTCTTGATATAACAAGTTCACTGCCTTTGGAACCCCAGTCAGGTATAGTTTTAAGCTGTCTGTCAATTGTTGTTTGAGCATATTTTTTTGATACCGTAAATTGCAGTTCAAAGTCAATTCTTCGTAATATTTGAGGAGAAACTCTTGCCTTAAAACTCAATGGCGAAACATTCTGATTTGAAAGCATTTTTATTCCTTTTTAAGCGGTCTACTATAGCTAAAACTTGTAAACATTTTTTTTGCTAAGCATTTGTTTTTTTCTTGAACTTGCTCACGAGCGTTTTGTGCGATATGCTAATCATAAGTATAAAACTAATCTGGGGGTGTCAATGCCGCCTCGAGTTTTCGAACCGTAATTGACTCACCATTTCAATAGGCCTCTCCCAAAATTCGTTCAAGTCGTTATCACTCATTATTACGAATTTTGTCCGGATAATTTGAAGAAGAAAATATTATGCGATTAACAAGCACTTACACAAAATTTGTAAATGAACAAATAAAACACAACAGAGTTAATGTGATTTCTCACGATGCAGCTGTACGAATAGATACAAAAATTGCAGAAGCTTTCAATGCTGCCGGTGAAGTATCAAAAAAACACCAGCTCGCCTCACAGCAGTTATTACAGACAAGACTTTTTAAGAAATTTGTTAATTTTTGTGTAAATAATGCCCGAAAAATTCTGTGATAAGAAACGTGAGCAAAATTTTTGAGTGTCATTTTTCTAATCTAGTGTCGTCAATGGCGGGTAAGATGATACACGGACGAACAAAACAATCCTGCGAATTGTTTTGTGAGAGGTAAGCTGAGTTTTTCTGCAGATTACGACACTAGATTAGATTAAGTTTTAAAAATAGAGCTTGTAGTACACTCATATATGCGTTAAGCTAATCATATGGATAAATTCACAGAAAAAACTTTATCATCAAAAACCGTCTATAAAGGGCGGATTTTTGATATTACGAGCGATGAAATTGTTTTGTCTGACGGGCTCAAAAGAAACAGAGAAATTATTCACCACCCCGGCGGTGTTGTGATACTTGCTTTAAAAGATGACGGTAATATCCTGCTTGTAAAACAATACAGATATGCAGTAAAATCCGTACAGACAGAGCTTCCTGCAGGACGTCTGGAAAAGGGAGAAGACCCTCTTCTTGCAGCTCAAAGAGAATTGAGAGAAGAAACAGGATATATTGCTAAAAATTGGGAGTCGTTGGGTTATATCTTTACAACCTTTGGTATTTGCGACGAAAAGCTCTATCTTTTTAAGGCAACAGGTCTGGCTTTTGACAAGCCTGACCCTGATGAGGGTGAAATTTTGGACTATTTTGAACTTCCGTTAAGCGATGTGCACAATCTTGTAAAAAATGGTACAATTAATGACGCAAAGACAATTTGTGCTTTAGCAAGATTAGGATTAGAAAGCATTTAACCGGATGTCAAAAATTAAAATGCTCGTTCTTGATATTGATGGAACGATATTCAAAAAAGATTATACGGCTTCAGACAGGGTAAAAAATACCCTGCAAAGACTTTCTGATGACGGCATAAAAGTTGTTCTTTGCACAGGTAGAATGTATGCTGCAACAAAGTGCATTGCTCAGGAGCTGGGGCTTACAACACCGGTTATTTGCTATCAGGGCGGACTTGTTAAGGATTTTAATAATAATGATACAACTCTTCTTGAAGACACCATGGATGTTGAGCTTGCACGTGATGTAATCAATGAGCTTAAAAAACGAAAATTATTTTTTAACCTTTACATCAACGATGTTTTAATGGTGGAGGAAGACCACGAACTTATTCGCCAGTATGTGGACGCAAGAAACATATCTTATAAAGTTGTTGGAAATTGTGACAATATTGACTTAACCGGCGTTAATAAGATTCTTGCAATTGATGATAATACAACTTTGATAGAGGATTTGCAAAAAGAACTGGCAAAAAAATATGAAGGAAAGCTTTATGTTATACGTTCAACGCCAAGATTCTGTGAGTTTTCCAGCCCTTCTGCCACAAAAGGAAATGCAGTGCGCTTCCTTGCTGAAAAATGGGGTATCAATAAAGAGGAAATAATGGCCTGTGGTGATCAGGATAATGATATAGAAATGCTTCTTGCAGCAGGCGTAAAGGTTGCAATGGGCAATGCAACAGAAGATTTAAAGAAAATAGCGGATTATGTGACGGAAACAGTGGACAACGATGGAGTTGCCTGTGCTGTTGCAAAGTTTATAGGGGAAAAATATGCAATTTAGAATAGGACAAGGATTTGACTTACACCAGTTTGCAGAAGAAAGAGATTTGATACTCGGAGGGGTGAAAATTGACCATAACAAGGGACTTTTAGGACACTCTGATGCCGATGCATTGTGCCATGCGATTATTGATGCTTTGTTCGGCGCACTTGCTCTTGGTGATATAGGTCAGCACTTTCCTGATACAGACCCTCAATATTATGGTTGTGATAGTACAGAGCTGCTTGCTCAAGCAATGTATCTTGTATTAAAAGAAGGTTATAAAATCAACAACATTGATGCAACAATTAAAACCCAGCAGCCGAGATTGGGGCCTTTTATAAAAGCTATTCAAAAGAATCTTGCTGATGTTTTAAATCTTGAGCTCAATCAGGTATCAGTCAAAGCAAAATCCATGGAATGGATGGGACCAATTGGTGAAGGTAAATGCCTTGCTGTTGATGCTGTTGTTCTGTTAGAAGAAATAAGTATTTAACTACTTATTTCTTAATTAACCGTTGATTTTTATCATACGGTCAATTGTGCTGACAGCTTTTTTAGCTATTTGAGCATCAACATTAATTTCATTTTCTTCTGTTTCCAGAACATGAAGAATATCTTCAAGTGTGTTCCATTTCATGTTGGGACAAATTGCCTTTTTGCTTACGAGAATAAACTCTTTTTCAGGGCAATCACGTTTGAGTCTGTCTACTACACCCTGCTCTGTTACTATAATAAACTCTTTTTTATCAGATTTTTTTGCTTCATTTATAATAGCTGTTGTTGAGCCCACAAAATCTGCAAGTTTTGTGACCTCTCTGTGGCATTCGGGATGAGCAAGCACCATTGCCTGCGGATATACTTTTTTCTTTTCAATTATATCCTCAGGTTTAATTCTTAAGTGTGTAGGACAATAACCCGGATATGTGATAACATTAACATCCGGCAGCATCGCTGCAACGTGAGTTCCAAGATATGTATCAGGAGCAAACAAAACTTCCTTGACCCCTAAAGAACGTACTACATTGACAGCATTTGCACTTGTGCAGCATATGTCGCATTCTGATTTTACTTCTGCAGTGGAATTTACATAGCACACAACAGGAATATCCGGATTTTTTGCTTTAAATTCTCTTAATTGCTGTAAATTAATCATATCGGCCATAAGACAGCCTGAATTCATATTTGGGAGTAAGACTTTTTTGTCAGGCGAGAGGATTTTTGCTGTTTCTGCCATAAAATACACTCCGGCAAAAATAATAATATCTGCATCGGTTTTAGCCGCCTGCTGGCTTAGATACAATGAATCGCCTGTAAAATCAGCTACTTCGTCAATTTCTACATTCTGGTACGTATGGGCGAGTATTATTGCATTTTTTTCTTTTTTTAATGTATTAATTTTTTCTATTAATTCTTTTTGTTCCATTTTAATTACCTGGCACTTTTAATAATCTCAACTAAACCGTTCATAAGGAATTCACAAGACATTGCTGCAAGTAAGATTCCGACAATTCTGTTTATAACACTCACACCTGTTTTGCCTAAAATTTTACTGACTTTTGAAGAGAATTTTAAAATCAGCCAGCACACTACAAGGTTGAAAAATAATGCCGCAATAATTAAAGAACGGTCAAGTACATCGCCTTGAGAGTTTTTCATGCATATTGTAAGCATAGTAATTGTTGCAGGTCCTGATAAAAGAGGTATTGCGAGAGGAAAAACAGATATATCTGTTCTTTTCATTGATTCTTTGCGTTCTTCTTTATTTTCGTTATTCATTGCCGGTTCAGGATTGCCAAGAACAAGGTCAATTGCCATAATCAATAACAAAATACCGCCTGCAATCTTTAACGCAGTAAGGCTTATACCAAGCAAATCAAGTACGACAGAACCTGTATATGCAAAAAATAAAAGAATAAAAAATGCTATAACAATGGCTTTGTTCATCATTATATTGCGCCATTTTTCTTTGGAATTTGCTGTTAATGCAATAAATACAGGCGCCAAGCCTATCCCGTCCAGTGTTACAAATAGCTTTGAAAAATATCCTAAAAATGCGTGTATGTGTTCAAACATAAAAACCTTTCACTTTATATGAGTGTTTATGGGTGTTTATATTATACAAGAAACATAAATTGAATAACAAACCGTCTTGTGGAATAATATTTTCAGGGTTAAATAGAGATAAAATTATGAATGATAAAATTGTTATTAAAGGTGCAAATCAGCATAACTTAAGAAATGTAGACTTAGAACTGCCAAAAAATGAATTGATTGTTTTTACCGGTGTATCCGGCTCGGGTAAAAGCTCGCTGGCTTTTGACACAATTTTTGCAGAAGGACAAAGACGCTATGTAGAGAGCTTGTCTACTTATGCACGTCAGTTTCTCGGCCAGATGGATAAACCGGATGTAGAAAGTATAGACGGACTTTCTCCGGCTATTTCGATTGACCAAAAATCAACCTCTAACAATCCACGTTCTACTGTCGGGACTGTAACGGAAATTTATGATTACCTGCGTCTTTTATACGCTCGTATAGGCACACCGCATTGTCCAAAGTGCGGCGATGTAATAAAACCGCAATCAATTGATGAAATTGTTGATAAAATTATGCAGCTGGAGGAAGGCACAAAAATCCAGGTTATTGCTCCTGTTGCCAGAGGGAAAAAAGGCGAATTTGCATCTCTTATTAACGATTTAAAACAGGAAGGATTCATCCGTCTAAAAATAGATGGAGAGCTTTACAATCTTGATGATACAGACATTGAAGATATAAAGCTTGAAAAAAACAAAAAACACGACATTGACGTTGTTGTGGACAGAATTGTTATTAAAGATTCTGCAAAATCAAGACTTGCTGACAGTGCTCAAATTGCGCTAAAAAAAGCTAATGGCTTGATGACAGTTGATGTAATAGGTGATAAAGAATTAATTTTCTCTGAAAAACTTGCCTGCCCTAAATGCGGTTTGAGCTTTGAAGAGCTAGCTCCTCGTACGTTTAGTTTTAACAATCCATATGGCGCCTGCCCTACATGTTCGGGTCTCGGGTATGACTTTGTTATTGATCCCGATCTTGTTGTACCGGATAGAAAAAAATCTATCAAACAAGGGGCAATTTATCCTTGGAGTAAAACTACTACGTCTTATTACACGGATATTTTGCAATCAGTATCAGATCATTACGGTATTGACCTGGAAAAACCTTTTGAAGAACTAAAAAAAGAAGAACAGGATTTGATTTTATACGGTGGAAAAGAGGTTGTAAACTTCCGCGTAAAACAGTTTGGTACACATCGCTACACTACTCAAAAGATGAAATTCTGGGGTGTTATTCCTTTTCTTGAAAAAAGATATAACGAAGCAGGCGGTGAATACTGGAGAGAAGAAATTCAAAAATATATGAAAATGACTCCATGCAAGGATTGTCACGGTGCAAGGCTCACTCCTTTTGCTCTTGCTGTTACAGTAGGTGGCAAAAATATTTTTGAAGTTACAAATATGCCTATAACAGAAAGTTTTAAATTCTTTTCAGACCTGTTTCTTGAGCTCAATGATTTTCAAATGAAAATAGCAAAACAGGTGCTGGAAGAAGTCCGTGCCCGTTTAAAATTTTTACTGGATGTGGGTCTCGGGTATTTGAATTTAAGCAGGCTGTCTTTGACTCTTTCCGGAGGGGAGGCGCAGCGTATTAGGCTTGCAACGCAAATAGGCAGCGGTCTTTCCGGTGTATTATATGTTCTTGATGAGCCTTCAATAGGGCTTCACCAGCGAGACAATGATATGTTAATTAAAACACTTTTGCGTTTGCGTAACCTTGGCAATACCCTTATTGTTGTTGAACACGACGAAGATACAATGAAAAATGCGGATTACATTGTTGATATCGGCCCAAGAGCCGGTGTACACGGAGGTAAAGTTGTTGCAAAAGGTACACTCGATGAAATCAAACAGGTAAAAGATTCCATCACCGGTCAATATTTAAGCGGTGCTAAAAAAATTCCGGTTCCATCTAAAAGACGTGATGGCAATGGCGAATTTTTAAGAGTAAAAAATGCTCATCTTAACAACCTTAAAAATATCGATGTTGATATTCCTTTAGGAAAAATCGTAGCCTTGACCGGTGTATCCGGATCAGGAAAATCTACATTAATGCAGGATTTGATACATGAATATGCAATTCACAAACTTAGAGGCAATAAACCTAAACCAATAGGTGTTGATGAAATTTTAGGTTTTGAACATATTGATAAAATTATTGATATTGACCAATCACCAATAGGTAGAACACCCCGTTCCAACCCTGCAACTTATACTGATGTCTTTACTCACATCAGAGACTTGTATGCTATGACAAATGAAGCAAAAGTAAGAGGCTACAAACCTGGCAGGTTCAGCTTCAATGTAAAAGGCGGAAGGTGTGAGGCCTGTAAAGGTGATGGTTTGCTCAAAATTGAGATGAACTTTTTGTCGGATGTTTATGTAAAATGCGATGTTTGTAAAGGCCAGCGTTACAACAGAGAAACTCTAGAAGTAAAATATAAAGGTGCAACAATAGCCGATGTACTAAATATGACTGTTGCTGAGGCTTATGTATTCTTTGAAAATATTCCTAAGATAAAAAGCCGCTTAAAAACATTGTATGATGTAGGTCTTGGTTATATAAAACTCGGCCAGAGTGCCACAACTCTCTCAGGCGGAGAAGCCCAGAGAATAAAACTTGCTTCGGAGCTCAATAAAAAAGCAACAGGAAAAACCCTGTATCTTCTGGATGAACCCTCCGTCGGACTGCACTGGTATGATCTGGATAAACTTATTAAAATCATAAACAAGCTGGCTGATGCCGGTAACACAATTTTGATTATTGAACACAATATGGATTTGATAAAAATCGCAGATCATATAATAGATCTGGGTCCCGAAGGCGGCAACGGCGGAGGGCAGGTAATTTTTGAAGGAACACCAGAAGAAATCATAAAATGCAAAGAATCCTATACAGGACAGTATTTGAAATCAATGCTATAGTTATTTATGTTTTTTTACTGACTTGAATATTTCTATGCCGAATAATTTTATGATTTTTATTTTTTCATTAGGTTTTCTGTGTTTGCTATACATAATTATTCCAGGTATTCCGATTTTATAATAGCAAATACCATTTTCATCTAATAAATCATTAACGTTGATGTGCTTTAATATTTTGGGTATATAGTTATTTACAAACAATATTTCGTTAATTTTAGATACATCATCAATTGAAAAAATCCAATCGTATAATTTTAATGGAGGTTTTCTATCAAACCAGTATCTTTCTAAATACTCAATAATACCTTTAACTTGTCTTATTGTATTTTTACTGATATTTGAACTGTGTCTTCTATAATATACTCCTGGTTCTTTTATAATTTTAAAATCAAATTCAGGATTTTCTAACAAATATCTTGAGTATTTTGTTCTGAATATTATATCATCACATATCATATCCTCATCAAAACCTTGTATTTGTTCAATGATGGACTTTCTGTATATTGCACCCTGCATATAGTATGAGCCCAGCTCTGTATATTCTAATTCTAATAACTCTTTTATATTAAGATTCTCTTTAGTTTCCAATTTAAATGATGGATATTTATTTATTACATTATCATTTTCATCAATAACAGTTATTTTGGAATCACAAATAAATGCCAAATTCTTATTATTAGTCATTTCCAACATCTTTTTACTCAGTGTGTTTGGAATAAATGTATCATCACAAGCAATGATAGCTATGTAGTCTCCCATTGCTTGTTTAAAAAGAAAATTAAAATTTGCACCTATATTGCCTGTATTTTTTTGTGAAAATACCTTCATTGGTACAGGGCTGATTTCTTTTAGGCTATTTAGTATATTGATACTTCCATCGCTTGAACAGTCATCTAACGCTAAAATTTCAATGTTATCATAATTTTGATTCCAAATACTTTTTATACATTTTTCTATATATTGTTCGTGATTATATGATAGACAGCATACAGACAGTAATTGATTACTCATAATCATTTATAACCTTTACAATTTTTGTAACTTCTTCATTTGTTAAAACAGGGCTTATTGGTAATGACAATATTTCTTTATGAATCTTTTCAGATACAGGGAAAGATAAATGCTCCAATTCTTTATAACATTCTTGCTTGTGAGGAGCTGTTGGATAATGTATATTAGTTTCTATTCCATTACCTTCCAAATATTTTTTGAGCCTATCTCTGTCATTTATCCTGACCGCAAAAATATGCCAAACATGATTCTCCTCTTCCTTTAATTGTGGCAAAATGATGTTCGGGTTTTTGATATTTTCTCTATAAAATTTTGCGATTTCTCTTCTTCTGTCATTGTCTTCATCTAAATGTTTTAGTTTTATATCCAGCACAGCAGCTTGTATTTCATCTAATCTGGAATTTGTTCCTTTAAAAATATGATGATATTTGTAATCAGAACCGTAATTTGCTATAGCCCTTATTCTATAAGCAAGTTCATCATCATTAGTTGTAACGCATCCACCATCTCCCAGGCAACCAAGATTTTTTCCCGGATAAAAAGAAAATCCACTAGCATCACCTAAGTTACCAGCCCTTTTTCCTTTATACATCGCTCCATGTGACTGTGCAGAATCTTCTATGATTTTTAAATTATACCTATTAGCTATATCCCAAATCTTCTCCATCTCAACAGCCTGTCCGTAAAGATGAACAACCATAATAGCCTTTGTTTTATCTGTAATTTTCTGTTCAATTAAATCTGGATTAATGTTGTATGTGTTAATATCTGGTTCGACAAGTATTGGTTTACATCCATTTTGTGAAATAGCTAAAATAGAAGCTATGTAAGTATTTGCGGGTACAATAATTTCATCACCATCCGTAAATCCGAAACCTTTTATGATTAAATTCAGCGCATCAAGTCCGTTAGCACAGCCAATACAGTGCTTAACTCCGCAAAAGTTAGCAAAGTTTTTTTCAAAAACCCGCACCTGCTCGCCAAGTATATACCACCCGGAGTCTAAAACTTGTGTAATTCTTTCATCTATTTCATTACGAAAACGTTCATTGATTTTGTGTAAATCCAAAAATTTAATCATATATTAATATCCTTTTAACCTCTTAATTTACCGATACAAAAATCTAAGATTTAGATGTCATATTATTTTTGCCTAATCTTTAACATTAAATTAAACTGTTATCTTCAAGTTTTCTTTTTAAATATTTATAAATATTTAAACGCATTTTATTTTTTAAGGAACATTGTGGCTTATATTCTGGACTTTTAGCAAATTGAGGTGTATCTAAATACTTTATAGATCCAACTTGTTCGTTATGTAAATTCAGATTGAGATAGTGTTCTATTTTTGATATCAAATGTTTAAATCGATAATTTTCATTGATTACATTTTGACAAGACATAACAATATCTTTTCTTTGATTTTCATTTTTCAATAGCTTTATGCATTGCTCTCTTGCTTCAAATCTGTTGGTAAAAAAAGGAATTTGTAGCTTAGGAAAAAGTTTTTCTATATCTGGTTTATACTCAGTAACAAGACATGCATTTGAAGCCATTATGTCGCATACCCTCCAAGCAAAACCACTTTTTGCTTGGAGGTGATTTATATTTATTCCAATTCTTGATGAATTATAAATATCTTGGTTATGTTTTAAAGAGTATACATATTTATTCATATAACTAAAAGTAAGATCTGGTTCATAAGGCATATCTCTATACCAATTTGGTGTACCATATATTTTTAAACCTAAATCAGCAACTGTGGCAAGAGTACGTACTCTTTTTGTGTCTGAGATTTCCCAAATTAAAATATCAGGATTGACGTATCTTATTACTTTATTTGATTTTATACTTAGATTTGCTATTATTTCTTCTTTTGTTAAAAAGGGTTGCGTGGCATAATACTCAAGAACATTTTTAAATTCTTCAATTTCTGACTCATTAGGTGTTGATGACATAAATTTATTTATTGTAAATTGATAACATCCTTGCGTAAATTTCGTTCCAATGAAGGAAATGTTGGTTGTAAAAGGTATGTCAACGGCCTTAACAGAAGAAAAAAACGGTGTATACAAAATATTTTTTTTATTTATTTTCCATTCATCTTGTAAAAATTTTATTGTATCAGTTTGTGGTACAAAAAATTTATATCGGTCTTTATTTTTCAAAAGTGATTTTTTATTTTGATAATAAAGCGGTGAATCAACTTCATATATAATAATTGGACAATCAAATTCTTGTGATATATCGCAAAAACTATTATTGAATAATAATATGAGATCGGGGTTAAATTCTTTAATTTCTTTAATCTTTGCTTTTAGTAGGTCATCATGTTTTTCAAAATTTAAAAAAAATTTCTTTGACTGAAACACAAGTAGCTCATTTCCTAGATTTATTAATCCTTGGAAAAAAGCGTCAAAAAAACAAGGGACTCCATATACATCATTAGGATCATCTATGCCATTAAAAAAAGCAATGAATATTTTTGCCATTTTATATCCCTTCCTCATATTCTACGCGAGTGGCAAAATCTTTACTGGCTTTGATATCATAACAATATGTTTTTACTTTATTGTTTACAATATTTAAACAATCAGTACCAAGAAAAATATTTGTTGGCATAGATTCATATTTCGATATTTCTATTATTTCTAACGCAACTTTTTGTGGAGATATTTTTGAATATTTAAACTCAAGTTGATTTTCTAATGTATGAATTCCTTCTTTGAGTATTTCTTTATATTCTGGAATTTGTGGATAATCAAGTTTTAATTTTGTTGAAATTGGTGTTCTTGCAGCAGAAGGATTTATAGATAAAACATCTATACCTAATGGTGATACTTCCTTTTTTAACGCTTGCGAGAATCCCTCTATTGCAAATTTAGAGGCACTATAAAATGTAACACCAGGAAACGCTTCAATGCCTGTAACAGAAGAAATATTTATTATTAAACCTTCTGCACGTTTTCTCATATGTGGTAATACAGCTTTTGTTGTTTTGATATATCCCCATACATTAACATCAAAAAGTTTTTTTACTTCAGCCTCATTAGATTCTTCTATTGATGAAAAATAGTTGCATCCTGCGTTATTAACAAGAACATCTATTTTCCCAAATGTTTCAATTGTTTTTTGTACGGCTTCTTTTATTTGTGATTCATTTGTTACATCCATTTCTAAGAGTAAGGCAGATGATGGAAATTGCTCTTTGAGATATTGAAGACGATTTTTATTCCTCAAGCCAATGCCTACTTTGTACCCCTTTTTTAGCAGTTCGATACATAATTCTTTACCAAATCCGGAAGAACATCCTGTTATAATCCATACTTCTCTATTTTTTTCTTTTTTTATGGGTAATGTATCATTTTTTTTATTAAATAACTTAAATAACTTTCTCAAAACCATTTATAATAATCCCTTTTTTTCTAACTTTTTCTTTAAGTGATTATATATTTTTAGTCTTAATCTGTTTTTTAATGTAAGAGGTTTTTTCTGAGAATATCGGTCTTTTACACATTGCGATATTTTAATTTTTTCTTCTTCATTATACGTTTTTTCAAAATCACTAAATTTAAAATCCAACATTTCTAAAATTTCTGGGCTATAGGTGTTTTTTCTTGCCAACATTTTTGAATAGGTCATTATATTGAGTTCTGGAATAATTCCCATTCCATGCCAATTGTAATTAAGTGCGCAATTTGGTTTTGGACAATTATGCCCTATTGGCTCGTATTTTATTTTTGATTTTATATCTTTGAATATATTTTGTTCTACAGGAGCATAAAAACATTTCTGTACATCACCGTTTTCAAGGTTTAATACAAAATTCCATTCTCCAGTATAACAAAAATGTTTTTGTGGGATGTCTTTTAATAGTTCATCAAATGTTGTAAAGACATTTGAATCAAATTGTTCTTTTACTTTATTTACAAAATCAGGTTTATAAAATTCTCTAGGATTCATTGTCGTATTGAAGTTATCAATAGCACACGTTACATGTGGTAAATCATTTATTTTTTCAAGACACAAATTTTTAATTTCGTCTAACAATGGTATATATTCTTCATAAATTGTTAATATTGGGCTTCCAGAGGCTCCTGCATTAATTAATCTGTTAAAATTATAAAAATAATCTTCAAGCTTGTTTAATCTTTTTAGTTCTAGATAGTGAAATGACGCTTTTAAAATAAGTCTTTTTAAATCCTCTTTGGGTGTATCTAACAACTCATCAATTTTTTTATTTAAAGTTAAATTACTAATTAAGTCTACGACATGTCCTTCTTTCAATAACCCTTTTATTAATGGCACAATTTCTGCCGGTAGAAGGGTTTCTCCACCGCCACATATACAAATTATCGCATTGCCTCCAAGTCTTTCTTTTGATAATGCTTTCAACATATGTTCAACTGAATAATTAAATTTAGCAGGTGTATTTCTGTCCTTTATTCCCTGACCCTTTCTGTAACAATATTCACAATCTAAATTACAAGATGTTCCACCGACAAGAGCTGTAATAGCTAATTTTATTTTATTATTCATTTATTTTCTCCTTTTTATTTTTATATGTAATGTTGGGCGTTACATCATTTACTACCACAACACCTGCCCCTACCATTGCATTTTCTCCAATCGTAACTCCTGGTAGTATTGTTGCATTTGCACCAATAGAAGCCCCTTTTTTAACAATAACTTTTTCTAATTTAAAGTTTTTGTTTCCTGATTTTGGGTATTTGTCATTACAGAAAACAACATTAGGGCCAATAAAAACATCGTCTTCTATTGTTATTCCATCGTATAAATTAACTCCATTTTTAATAGTCACGTTGTTGCCTATTTTTACATCATTTTCTATAAAACAGTGAGAACAAATGTTGCAATTATCACCAATAACTGCGCCTGGCAATACAACACAATATTGCCAGATATTAGTATCTTTGCCTACATTTTTGCTTTGTACTTCTGACAAAGTGTGTATCATATTGCAACCTCTTTTAAAAATTGATTGTAATCTCTGATATATTCTTTTTCATCATAGTAATCGCTTGCAAGCACTACTAACTTACACCCATATGAAAAGTGCTTCATTTCTCGCCACATATTTTTCCCAATATACAAACCAATATCAGGCCTATTGAGACAAATTGATTCTTTTTTTTGACCATCGTCTAAAACAAATTCACATGAGCCATCAATGGCAACAATAATTTGTTCCATATTTTTGTGTGCATGCATACCTCTATCCTGGTCTGGCAATGTATCATAGATATAATAAACTCTCTTAATTTCAAAGGGAATATTTTTATTTGATTCAAGTGAGACTAATTTCCCTCTTTCATCTCCAAAAATATGCATATTTATCAATTTATAGTTCATAAGAACATACTCCCCATAAAAAAATGACCAAATCCTTTGAGTAGACTCAATTCTTTGGAAAAGCTATTTAGATTTGGTCGGCTTTTCCTGTGTTCCATATATGCACACACTATGTGCACAAAACTTATTTTATTATAAAACTATGTGTAATACAAATATAACTTTGTTTTATTTACATAATTTTATATAAAATTATGCTTTATTTACAATTATATTTTGCCTTAAAATCCTTTAATATCTTATTAGAGGGATATTCATGGATAACAAAAAACTTTTGGGAAAAAGAATAAAAGAGCTTCGCAAATACCGAAATTTTACTCAGGAAAAACTGGCTGAATTAATTGATATAGAGCCTTGTTCATTGAGCGCAATTGAGATAGGTCGTCATTTTCCCTCTTTACCGACACTCGAAAAAATATCTAAAACATTAGGTGTTGAGTTAAAAACACTATTTGAATATTCCTCATCTAAATCAAAAGATGAAAAGTTGCGTGAAATAGTAAATGCACTTTCACACTTGCCGGATAATAAATTAGATTTTATTTATCGTTTTGTAGACTATTATGCAAAATAGTTTGCTAGTATTAGTATCAAACTGACTAAAAATTGCAAAACACATAACCCCCTGAAAAAAGGGCAATAAAAAAAATGCGTCACCCGCGATTCGAACGCGGGACCTATCCCTTAAAAGGGGAGTGCTCTACCTGCTGAGCTAGTGACGCATTTTTTATTAAATTTTCAATCTGTTTCGGTTTGCTTATTTAATGTAACAAGAACAAAATTTTCAGTCAACACTTTTTTTTAATTTTTCAATTACCTGATTAGCGAAATATTGTTTGAGCTCTGTCTGGCCCTACACTGATAATAGAAATTCTTACTCCCATAAGCTCTTCAAGACGGGCAATATATTTTTTCGCATTCTGTGGAAGGTCTTCGTAACGGGTTATTTTTGTAATATCTTGCATCCATCCGGCATGCGTTTCGTAAACAGGCTCAAGATATTCATGTATATTTACGTTAGTTGGATAGTAATTGTACACTTGCCCTGTTCTGCTGTCTTTATATGCTGTGCATACTTTGATTTGTTCAAATGTATCAAACACATCCAGCTTTGTTAAAGCCATGGATGTCAGGCCGCTTACCAGCACTCCGTATTTGGCTACAACTGCATCAAACCAGCCTGTTCTTCTTGGTCTTCCTGTTGTTGTGCCAAACTCATGGCCGATATTTCTTATTTTTTCTCCTGTTTCATCATTCAGCTCTGTAGCAAAAGGGCCTTCTCCAACTCTTGTTATGTAAGCTTTTGATACCCCGATTATTTCCTTAACAGCATTTGGGCCAAATCCGCTGCCTGTGCAGGCACCGCCTGCAACAGGGTTGGAGCTTGTGACATAAGGGTATGTGCCCCAATCAATATCAAGCATTACACCTTGAGCTCCTTCGAAAAGGATAGATTTGTTTTTTAAAGCGTCATGGAATATTTCCTGCCAATTATCGCAAACATAAGGTTTTAGTATATCTGCATATTGTTTGCATAAAGCCATGATTTTTTCTTTGTTATATGGTTTCAGTCCGTATACGTGCTCTAATTCTTTATTTTTCAAAGGCAGAATATTGTCTAGTTTTTTTGACAAACCGTCTGTATCGTATAAATCCTGAACTTTTATTCCATGGCGTGAAATTTTGTCTGTATATGTAGGGCCGATGCCTTTTTTGGTGGTGCCTATTTTTGCAGCACCTTTTGCTGTATCTTCACTGTATCCGTCAATATCTATATGGTAGGGCATGGTTATAGATGCAAGTGGAGAAATTTTGAGCCCTGTAAGGTCGATATTTTCTTTTTTCAGGTTTTCAATTTCTTCGTTCAGCACATCAGGATAAATTACTGTGCCGGCACCAATGAAACATAGCTTGTTTTTATACAGAATTCCTGAAGGTATAAGATGGAATTTATATGTTTTTCCTTCGTTTACAACTGTATGACCGGCGTTGCAGCCCCCTTGATATCTAATAATCAAGTCCGCATTTTGAGCAAGTATGTCTGTAATTTTGGCTTTGCCTTCGTCTCCCCATTGTGCGCCGATAACAATTGTGTTTTCCATTATATATCCCCCAGTAGACCTTTTACTGTTAAATTATAAAACAAACCTGAAAATTATGTTGAGTATATACTTCTTTTAAAAAACATATTTTTAAGATATAGCTGCAATTGAGGCTAATTATCCTTAATTATTGTAAAGAAATGTAACGCAAAGTATATACAAAAAAGCAATTTTTATATACTTTTTTACTTTATATATATACAAGAGATAAGTAAGAAATGAGGATAAAAAGATGGGCTTTGCAATTTCACAATTAACAACAATGATGGTACAAAATGTTCAATCAGATTGTGAATATCAATTGACACAAATAATGAACACTCTTCAATCTTTGTCAATGAAACAGCAATCTATCGTTGAAGAACAAATGCAAGCCGGTCAAATCTATATGGAACAACATAAAGACGAAGATGGTGCAGTAGATCAAAGTGCTATCGAATATGTTAACAGCTCTGCTTTCAACGCTAAATACAACGCAATGCTTCAACAAATTCAAGTTAAAGAACAAGCTTTAGACATCCAAAAACAACAAATTGAAACAAAACAAAAAATGTATTCTTCTCAAGTTGACGGATGGGAAAAGAACACAACTTCAAACATCGAAAAAACTTTCAAATACGGTAACTAATCCTAAACTTAATTAATACAGCCTTGAACAAAATAATCTTTATTCTTATAATTAAATAATGAAATTTTCAAATATATTTTTTAAAGATTTAAATATATATGACTTATTAAT
>ULUL01004167.1_pt1 | contig 67287 bp, 71 predicted proteins | sample 1958481 | NCBI WGS metagenome assembly ULUL01 (sample SAMEA4835759, study PRJEB28245) | human gut metagenome | biome: gut microbiome; material: fecal sample | place: Denmark | collected 2008 | reverse complement strand
CTTGACATTTAGTCAACTTTTTTTGGGCGACCCTGGAATTTTCGCTATCTTTTCATTTGCCCCTTTTTAAGGGGCTTTTTTTGGTATTAAAATTTAAAAACCTTACCATAAATTATTAGCCCGTTTTTCTCTTAAAAATTAAATTTAAAATGTTTAAAATTTAAAAAAAGGAGAAATTTTTATGATGATGATTTTAAAATGGGTTTTATTTGCCCTTGCAATTATGTTGACCGCTTGGTTAATCCCCGGGATTATGGTTGAAAACTTCCCAACGGCGTTATTGGCCGCTTTTGTTATGGCAATTATAAACGTTTTCATAAAACCGTTTTTGCTTATAATAACCTTGCCTGTAAACATTTTAACTTTGGGAATTTTTACATTCATTTTAAACACTCTTTTATTTATGCTGATGGGCTATTTTGTCCCCGGTGTTGAAATAGACGGTTTTTGGTCTGCACTTTTGGGGTCTTTAATGCTTGCATTTTTAGGGGGAATTATTTATCAAGTGCCGGATTCAAAATAATTGATTAAATTCAAACAAAATGTATAATTAAATTATGGAAAAAAACCCAAAAATTGATGTAATAGTTATTGGCGCAGGCCCATCAGGCGTTGCTTGCGCCACTGTTGCTGCCAGAGGTGGCTTAAAGGTTCTTGTTATAGAAAAAGCTTCTCATTTTGGAGTAAAAAATGTTTATGGGGGTGCAGTTTATCTTGAATCAATTAAAGAATTATTCCCAAAAACATACAAAAATTGCCCCTATGAAAGGTTTTTAAAAAAGCATAATTTTGTAATTTTAAATGGCAATAATTCAATAAATGTTTCTTATGAAAATAATGAAGATGAAAAAACTTCAGCCACAATAACCCGCTTTGCTTTTGATTCCTTTTTAGCGGAAGAAGCAAGAAAAGAAGGCGTTTATTTTGCGCCTGAAACTCTTGTAACTTCTTTAATTAAAAAGGGAAATAAAATTATTGGCGTTAAAACAGAAACCGAAGAAATTTTTGCACCTGTTGTGGTTATTGCAGAAGGGTTTAATTCAATTCTTTTAAATGAAGCAAACCTAAAGAAAAAGACTTCCCCAAAAAGCGCTATATTGGGCGTTAAAGAAACAATTCGCCTTGGCGAAGATGTTATTGCTCAAAGGTTTCAATTAAAAGAAAATGAAGGCTCAATGTATGAATTTTTTGGGGGGTTAAATAAAGAAGGGGAAGATATTCCCTTTTCAATGGGCTTTTTATACACTTTTAAAAACACGGTTTCAATTGGCGTTGGTGTTTCAATGGAAACTTTGCAAAAAAACAAAGTTAAGCCTTATGAATATTTAAACAGGCTAAAAAACAATGAATTTGTGAAAAATTTAATTGATGGGGGCGAACTTGTTGAATATTCGGCTCATTCAATTCCTGAAGGGGGCTACAATGAACTTCCTGAAATTTTTGGAGATGGCTATTTAATTGTGGGCGATGCTGCAAATTTGGTGGATTCCGTTCATTTTGAAGGCACAAACCTTGCAATTAAAAGCGGAATTGTTGCAGGTGAAACCATAATTGAAGCTTATAAAAAGAAAAATTTCACAAAAAAAATTCTTAAAAATTATAAAAAGAAATTAAACGAAACCTTTGTTATAAAAGATCTAAAAACCTATAAAAATGTTATTCCAACCTTATTAAAAAGAAAAAATTCAATTTTTTCATACTACCCAAAAAAAATAGATGAATTTTTTAAACTTTGGACAACGGCAAACAACAAAGGCAAAAAACAGGGCTATAGAAATTTTTTGCTTTCTTTCTTTAAAGAAAGAAAACCAAAAGAATTAATGCAAGATGTAATAAGTTTTGTAAAATGCGCTATAGAGGCTATAATATAAGTATAATGAGCGAAAATGATATTTTTAATGTGAATACGGATGAAAGACTTGCAACATTAAGGTTTATTTGCAATAATAAAAGCCATATCAGCATAGATGTTGAAAAATGCAAGAATTGCAAAAATAAGGAATGCACATTTTTCTGTCCGGCAGATGTTTATACATACGACAAAGAAGCAAACCTTATAAATGCAGACTTTGAAAATTGTTTGGAGTGCGGAACCTGCAGGCTGTCTTGCCCAAATGGCGCAATAAAATGGGAATACCCCAAAGATTCTCAAGGCCCGACTTATAAATTTGGATAAAAAAGAGGTAGAAAAAAGGCAAAATGAAAGAGTTTTATTCAAGATGGTATGATAAAGACCCTGTTCTTTCAATGTCTATGCGCACGCTTGCAAATTCAGATGATGCAACCCAAATTCAAGTGGCCTTAAACCTCATTAAAGTTATTATTGAACACAATATTAAATCAAACGAATTTAAAAATGTTGAAGATATTATGATGGCAGTTGAAGAAGGAGTTATACAAAGGGGTGTTAACCGCTGGTATGACTTAGAAAAAACGGTTAGAACGGCCATTCAAATGTTAGAAAGATGTTCGCCCGAAACAAGGCAAAGAGTTGCGCTTGATATGGCGCAAATTGTTATTGAAAATATCGTCATGGATAAAGATAACGATGACGAACTTGACGATGATCAAGTAAATGTTATAGATTTATCTGGTGAAACCACGGTTTTAGACTTAGATAAATTAAAAGAAGATAATGAATGACCTGCAAAGATTTGAGCAACTGAAAAAAAATATTGAAGCCGACCCCACAAACTTTCAATCTCGGCGTGAATTTGCAATGCTTTTATCGGATATGGGTTTTATTGAAGCTTCAATAAAACACCTGAACTATCTTGCAGAAATTTTTAAAGACGATGCCAATTTATATTTCAATTTGGGCATTTGTTTTGAAAAATTGAAAGAATTTAAGCTTGCGCTTCATTATTATAAAAAAGCGGTTGAATTAAAACCAAATGAAGGCGATTTTATTTATAATCTTGCTCTTTGCTATGACGCTCTTAATATGCAAGATGAAGCGATTAGGGAATTTAAAAAAGTTATTTGTTTAGAAAAAAATGATTCAAATTCTTTCTTTTGTTTAGGCTGCCTTTATTTTAAAAAAAACGATATTGAACTTGCCAAAAAATGTTTTCAAAGGGCAATTAATTTAAACCATGATGATTATTTTGCCCATTTTCACCTTGCAAATTGCTATCATAAGAAAAATTTATTGGATGATGCTATTAAAGAATATAGAAAAGTTATTGAACTGTCGCCTGATTATTCTTGGGCATATTTCAATTTGGGGCAAATTTATTTTGCAAAACAAGATTTTGAAAACGCAGTTATAATGCTTAATATGACAATTCAAAAAAACAAAAAAGATAAAGAAGCCTATAAACTTTTGTGCCAATTATATTTAAAATTAAATGATATTGATATGGCGCAAGATGTAATGGATGAAATGAAAGAAGAAGCAGGCGTAAACGGTGATTATTACTATTTAATGGCAGAAATTTCCAAATTAAAAAAAGACCTCGTAAAATATAAAGATTACTTAGAATCTGCCGTTGCAAACGAAGAAACTTTAACCTTTAATAAAAAATCTGTTTTAGGGGAATTTAAGGAAATAAACAGTGCAAAATAAATTCTCTTTTTCAAGCGATAAAAATAAATTTTACGTTGCCCTAAGCAACATTTTAATTAATAACCCGATATTTAAAGCAAAAATTTTTGAATTTTTCGATTATGACATTGAAAAAATTTTTTATACAACAGAAAACGACCTTAAAGAATTTTCCGAAATTTATGAAAATATTCCTGTTCCAAGAAATTTTTTATCTTTAATAAATAATTTAAAAGTTGATGAAATTTTTGAAAAAACAAAAAATGAAAACCAAAATTTTATAACTTATGAAGATGAAGCCTACCCCAAAAGCCTTAAAAATTTGGAAGATTTTCCATTAATGCTTTATTACAGGGGGAATTTAGAAAATATAAACTTTGATAAAACGCTTGCTGTTGTCGGTTCAAGAAATGCAAGCGAATCTGCCAAATTAAACGTTAAAAATTTAATTCAAGGTTTTATAAATACAGATATTGTTATAATTTCAGGCCTTGCTTCAGGAATAGACGCCGAGGCGCATAAAAACGCCCTTTTAAACAATTTAAAAACGGTTGCCGTTATCGGTTCGGGATTAAAATATAAATATCCTTCCCAAAATGAAAAATTATATAATGAAATAGAAGAAAAAGGGCTTATTTTTTCTGAATATCCTTATGAATTTCAGGCGCTTCCTCAAAATTTCCCCCAAAGAAATAGAATTGTAACAGGATTATCAAGCGGTGTTATTATTGCAGAAGCAAGAATAAAATCGGGCGCTATGATATCAGCAAGATTTGCGCTTGAACAAGGGAAAGAACTAATGTGCATTCCGGGGAATATTTCAAACCCAAATACGGAAGGAATTTATAAATTAATTAAAAATGGGGCTTCAATTGTAACTGAAACTGATGATATTTTAAATATAATGAACTGGGAAATAAAAGCTTCAAAACAAGCAAAAATAAGCTTAAAGGGCAGCGAAAAAGAAATATATGAACTTATTTCAATTGAAGAAATTTCATTTGAGGGGTTGAAACAAAAACTTGATGTTGGTATAAATGAGCTTATGATGATATTAACCGAGATGGAATTAAAAGGTTTAATCATTCAAAAAAACGGACTTTATTATATTTTAGGAAATTAAAATGGCAACAAAAACGGCAAGCAAAGCTAAAACCCTTGTAATAGTGGAATCTCCCGCAAAATCTAAAACAATTAAGAAAATTTTAGGGGATGATTACCTTATAGAAGCAAGCTATGGTCATATACGTGACCTTCCCCCAAAAGGGCTTGGTTTTGATGTTGATAACAATTTTAAGCCTACATTTTCAATAATTCCTGAAAAACAAAAAGTGGTTGATACCCTAAATAAGCTTGCAAAATCGGCAGAAAAAGTTTATTTGGCATCCGACCCTGATAGGGAAGGAGAAGCAATAGCTTGGCATGTGAAGGAAGTTTTAAAAGTTCCGGAGAATAAAATTTTCAGAATTGAATTTAACGAAATTACCCCCCATGCAATAAAAGATGCCGTTCAAAATGTTCGCCAAATTGATATGCTAAAGGTAAAAGCTCAACAAACAAGGCAAATTTTAGATAGGCTTGTTGGCTTTAAAATAAGCCCTATTTTATGGGAAAAATTAAGAAACTATCACTTATCGGCTGGCCGTGTTCAATCTGTTGCGCTTAGAATGATAGTTGAAAGAGAAGAAGAAATTGAAGCATTCACCCCTGTTGAATATTGGACAATAGGCGCAATGTTATCTAAAAATAATTATGATTTTGAAGCAGAATTAACCAAATATAAAGATAAAAAAATTGAAATAAAAGATAAAAAAGAAGCTGATAAAATCTTAAAAGATTTGGAAAATGCCAAATATATTGTATCAAACATAACATCCCGTGATACAAAAAGAAACCCTCAAGCACCTTTTATAACATCCACCCTTCAAAGAGAAGCAAGTTCAAAACTTGGTTATGGCGTTTCAAAAACAATGCAGATAGCACAAAAACTTTATGAAGGTATTGAACTTGGTGAAGATGGCGCTGTTGGGCTTATCACCTATATGAGAACAGATTCTGTCAGAATATCCGATGATGCCAAAGAAGCTGCAAAAGAATTTATTACATATAATTTTGGCGATAAATATTACCCAAAAACCCCGAATGATTACAACAAAAACAAAAAGAAAAACGTACAAGATGCCCATGAAGCCATTCGCCCGTCTTACGTTTCAAAAACGCCCGAATCAATTAAAAAATATTTAACAAGTGAACAATATAAACTGTATAAATTAATTTGGACAAGGTTTGTTGCTTCTCAAATGGAAGCTGCCAAAATTAAAAACTTGGGCGTTGAAATTGATGCAAACGGCTACACATTTAGAGTAGGCTCATCTAAAGTTGAATTTGACGGCTTTTTAAAAGTTTATGAAGATGACAAAGAAGAAGCCATTCAAAAAATTCCCGAATTAAAAGAAGGTGAAACTTTAGAATTTAAAAAGTTAATTTCAGAACAACATTTCACACAACCCCCTGCAAGGTTTTCTGAAGCAAGCCTTGTAAAACAATTGGAAGAATACGGCATTGGCCGCCCATCCACATACGCCCCCATTATCACAAAAATTCAACAAAGAGGGTATGTTGAAAAATTGGATAAAGCGCTTAAACCGACACTATTGGGAAGAACCGTTTCAAAACAATTATGCGAATATTTTAAAGATATAATGGATTATAAATTTACAGCCGGCATGGAATTAAAACTTGATGAAATTGCAGAAGATAAGGCAGATTCAATTAAAGTTTTAAAAGATTTCTATTTTCCTTTTGAAAAAACGGTGGAAGACGCTAAAACCAATATGGGAAGGGTTGTTATAGAATCAGACAAAATTTGCCCGAATTGCGGAAAGAAAATGGTTGTTAAAACTTCCCGTTTCGGAAAACAATTTTTAGGCTGCTCAGGGTATCCTGATTGTAAAACAATGATGAGTTTAGATGGTGAAATTCCAAAAGCACCCGCAGAAGATGAAAAAACAGATGTAAAATGTGAAAAATGCGGTTCTGAAACTGTTATTAAAACAGGCCCATACGGCAAATATTACCAATGCCTAAATGAAAAATGCAAAGCAAGAAAAGGTATTGTCGTTTCATCAGGCGTAAAATGCCCAAAATGCGAAAAAGAAGGCAGAGATGGCGAACTTATTCAAAGAAGGTCAAGATACGGTAAAACCTTCTATGGCTGTTCAAAATACCCTGATTGCGATTATGCAATTTGGAACGAACCAACGGGCGAAAAATGCCCCGAATGCGGTGAATTACTGGTTAAAAAATTCTTAAAAACGGGAAATAAAATTGCATGTTCATCTAAAACTTGCAAATTTAATAAGCCCATGGAGGAAGAATAATGGATGAAAAAGTTTATAAATTGGGAATTATAGGCTGCCCTCTTTCTCATTCTTTAAGTAAATTTATGCACGAAGCCGCCCTTAAAGATTTAGGGCTAAACGGAAGTTATGACACATTAGAAACCAAAAGCGAAGATTTAATTCAAAGAATAAAATTCTTAAAAACAAACGGCTACCTTGGTTTTAATGTAACGATACCTCATAAAATTCCAATAAGCCTGTTTTTATCTGATGTTGATGAATTTGCAAACAAAGTGGGTTCTGTTAATACGGTTGTAATTGATGAAAATAAAAACCTAAAAGGCTATAACACAGATGTTTTTGGCTTTATGGAACCTATTAAAGATATTGACCTTAACAATAAAAAAGCCGTTGTTTTAGGAACAGGCGGTGCAAGCAGAGCCGTTGTTGCAGGGCTTTATTTTAAAGGTGTTAAAAAAATTGATATTTATACAAGAAATGTTATTAATTCAACAGAAGCTGTTAATGTTTTAAGGCAAAAATTTAATGACATTGAAATAAAACTTTTGCAATATGAAGTGATGGAAACATTAAATGATGTTTCAATTGTTGTAAACACAACTCCATTAGGTATGAAGAATTTCAGGCAAGGCGTTTCCCCCTTGTCTGATGAAATGATAAAAACATTATCAGATGATGCCATAATCTATGATATAGTGTATAATCCAATTAAAACGGAACTTATTCAAAGAGCCATAAAATATAATAAAAAATACGTTTCAGGGCTCGATATGCTTGTTTATCAAGGGGCAAAGGCCTTTGAAATATGGACAGGAACCTACCCCAATACAGATAAAATGAAAATAGCAGCTCTTATGGAATTGGTATAAGCTGAAATGAAAAAAACTTTAATAATTTTTTTGATGTTAACGGGGCTTTTTTGCTCTCAAAATTCGGCGTTTTCAACAGATGATTCATCTTATATGTCGATAGATGAATACAGCCAATTTTTTGAACTGGGTTTTTTTGATGAAGCGCCCCAAACAAATGAAGCCTTTGAAGAACAGGAAGAAATTTTTACCCCAAAATTGAAAGAAAAAGTTGATTTAACAGGTGACGTTATAACACCCGATAAAGAGCCGATTAAGCTTCAAGTGGGAAAAACGGAATTTTTAGAAAGCTATAAGGAAGCATTCAAAGAAGAAGAAAGCAAAAACGAACTTTTAAAAGCGGGTAATTTAAGCATTTTTTCTGATACAACAGAAGAACAAAGCAGCTATATGACAAACAATTATAAATCTTCAATGAATATGAAGCTTGATTTGAATAAAAATATGACCGTTCAAGCAGGGCAAGAAATTTGGTATGTAAACCCTGATGCATCTTTAGGGTCTAAAAAGTTTTATGTAAATCCTTCTTTTTATTTGGGCAAGGGCGTTTCTTTGAACTATACAGGCCGCTATAACCAAACAAGCAGAAATATTGAACAAGAATTAGGTTTGAATTATAAGCCTTCAATTTTTAAAGATGCCGCTTCATTTGGTGTTTCTGCAAGCACCATTATGAATACGGATAAAGAAGTTCAATCAGGAAGGCTTAAATTTTCAACAGATTTATACATCTATTAATTTTTTAAGCTGCACTATCATCTAAAAGCTTGCCTGCATTAGTTAATCTTGTTTGAAAATCTTTTCCCGTTAAATCGGTGTTTATCATGGCGCCAATTTGAATTTTGCCATCCACATAGCCTTTTGTTGAATCTGATGCATCCATTGCCATATAATATGCTGCAAGTTCATCTTCATTTAAAGAGCCGCTTTCATCTATATCAAGTGCAGCGAAATTTTCCTGCATAAACTGGTTTGCATAAGAATCTGTTTCATATTCCCCTGTTTCAGCATTTTTTGTCATTAATTCGCCTGCTTCATTAAATTGATAAGCGTCATTTGGGAATAATTCATTGTATAAGCTTGCTTCTTGCTGTAAATATTCATCATAGTTCATATCGCCGCTTTGGTCTATATCTGAAGCTTCGAGGTTTGATTGAGCAAGGTTTTTTGCGCCTTCAACCAAAGGTTCTTCAAATGCTTCATCGTCTTTTGAAATGTCGGAATTTACATAATCAAACATTTCAACTTCATCTCTTTTGTTGCCGGTTAATTTGTCATAGCCATCTTTAATCCAGTTTGAAAAATCTTCATACATTGAAGTTGAAACCGCTTTTTCTTCATCTTCGTTTTCAGGTTTCAAAGATGCTTCTTCTGCTTCGTCTGTGGGGTTTTCAGTGAAAATGGAACTGTAAGACGGAATGTATAAAGTATTTCCCGTATAAATTAAATTTGGGTCTTCAATATTGTTAATTTCAGCTAATCTGTTTACTGCTCTTAAAATATCTGCATTTGTTTTAACATCGTCACCGTATTGTGCCTTAACAATGTTCCACATGCAATCGCCTTTGTTAATTGTATAATCCATCTCAAAATTCCTCTTAATTTTTTCTCTCGTTAGTATAATAAAGTTTTTTTTCAAAAATAAAGTGCCTATTTTAATAAAAAAATATAAAGTTTTGTAAACAGAACTAAAAATGTGAATAGTTTTGTATAATAAAAACTATGTTTAAAAAACTTCTTTCAAAATTAATAAATTTAATTTTTGATATTCAAGAAAAATATTTATCTAAAAAATACAGCCTAAAATCTGCTAATTCAAATATGGCAAAAAGCCATATAACATCAGGCGCAAGCCTTACAATTAATTCCGAACTTGAAAAAAACAGGCAAATAGTAAAAAATGAAGTTTATGAGCTTGCGAAAAAAAATGTTGATAATTTTATAAATATTTTTGAATATTCAAAAGAAAAAGGCATAAATTATTATATTTTTAATGATGCAGAAAAATTTTTAAATTTTATAGGTGAAGATATTGGCTTAATTTTTCCAAAAAAAGGCCTAAAGGGGCTTTATATAAACCTTTTAACCTCTAAAAAAATTTCTTTTAAAAGCCCGATTCTTTTTGTTTTTGATAAAAAACAATTAAACCCTTATAAAATTTTGTACAATTTTTATAAATGGTACGCTTATAATTCAAATTTGCCGGGGTTTGATGAAAAAACTTTATCAGAATTTAAAAATATTTATAACTATGAAACAAGCCTTGATAAATTAACTTATGAACAAATTATAAACCTAAAGCACGCTATTCAAAGAGACAAGGAAGCATCAGAATTTGTTTTAGATTTTATGAAAGAATTTGAAGGCTCTAAAAATGCCTTTAATATAATGAAAAATAAAGATAATGGTGCAAACATCTAAATTTTATTTAAAACTTTAATGCCAAAATAATTTGCAATTTCTTTTGTTTGAATTTTGTTTTCTTTAATATCATATGCAAACATAGCGCATAAAATTGCTTCTAAATTAGCTGCAGGCAAAAGGTTATCAGACATTATATTAAACCCGTATTTAATTTTTAAACCCGATTGAAAGCTTTTGCAATCAAGAGATGTTTTTTCCAAATAATTTGGGTTTAAGCCGTAAGCTTGCCTTAAAAGGTTAATGTTGCACCTAAAAACTTGGCATTTTTCTTTGTTTAAATTTAAAAGCAAATCTTTTAATCTGTCATTTATTCTGTTTGTCCAATTGTTTTTGTTAACTTCAAAAAGTTCGCTTATCATTTTATAATTTTTTGAATGAATTCTCCATTTACCATCTAACAGCGATTCATCAAAAGGCAAAGAAACAACAACAACGGAATTTTTAACATAAGGGGAATTTTCAAAAAAAAGTTTAATGTCATCCGTGAAAAACAATTTGTCTAAGTGAATTATTTGTTTATTGTTGTCTAAAACGCAAATGGCGCTGTTGTGGTTTGAATTTGGCGCCAAAGAAAGCCCTATTGAATGAAAATTGTTTTGCATATTCTCCATAATTATGAGTATAATTAGGATAATATAGATTTGCAAGATGTGAGAGTTGTTTTGTTTTTAAAATATTTTTTTATTTTTGTTAAAAAATTTGGAAATGGCTATAAAAGGCAGATGACTTTGCTTTTTTTAATGTCTGTTATAGGGGGTTTTTTGGAATTATTAGGCATTGCAATGATTTTCCCCGTTATGCTTATTTTAACCTCATCCGATTCAATAGGCGGGAAAACGGTTCTTGAATTTTGTTCCAAATTTTTGCCAAATATTCCTTATTTAAAAATAGCCTTCATTCTTTCATTAATTATGATTTTTGTATTTTTGTTTAAAAACCTTTTTATGATGTATTACATAAAAAAACAAAACGATTTTGTTAAAATTTGGTCAGATTACATTAATGAAAACGTTATTAAAAAAATTTTATACGCCCCATATAAACAAATAAAAACTTTAAGCTACGGCGATGAAAATACTCTTTTGTTTTCATCAGTCAGAGATATCTCGCTTGAATTTGTGCTAAGAACAATAATTCTTCTTGCAAATGGTGTTGTTGCACTTTGCATTTTAGGGCTTTTATTTTATAAATTCACAATCCCCGCTTTTTTATCAACTGTTTTTATTGTTCTTTTTGCTTTTTTTGAAAATTTATATTTTAAGAAAAAAGCGGCGCATTTGGGTGAAGTTGGCGTTAAAATGCTGAACGATTTTGCATATGATGTTAATTTTATAATTAATTCTCAAAAAGAAATAATAATTTCAAATAAACAGGAATATTTTGCAAATTACTTAATGAAAAGTTCAAAAAACATTTCAGATAACTTTTCAAAAAGAATTTCATTCGGCAATTACCCTTTATATGTAACTGAAATTGGCGTTATTATTTCATTTTTAATTATGATAATTTCAATTGTATTTTTAAGCGACATTTCAAAAGCTGCAATAATTTCATCTTTGGCTGTTATTGCCTTAATTGTTTTAAGGCTTGTTCCCCAATTAAACAAAGTTTTAATTTCAATGTATGCAATTAATGTTTCTATGCCAAAGGCAAAATGGTTTATTGAAAAATATGATGAAATTTCAAAATTCAATTTTGAAGAATATAAAAATCTTCCTTCTCTTAATTTTGAAAGTGAAATTGAACTTAAAGACGTTTCTTTTGAATATGAAGAAAATAAAGGCTTAAAAAATATCAATCTGAAAATTAAAAAGGGCGAATTTGTTGGCATAATTGGCGCATCAGGTGCAGGCAAAACAACTTTGGCAGATATTATTGCAGGTGTTTATGAACCAAATGAAGGCTTAATTTTTATAGATAACGTTGAACTTACAAAAGATAAAATTAAAGGGTGGCAAAAAAACATTTCCTTCTTGCCTCAGGAATCTTCCTTTTTAAATGCTTCCGTTTTAAAAAATGTTGCATTTGGAATTGATGATAACAAAATTAATTTAAAAAAAGCGGAAGACGCCCTTAAAAAAGCAGGTTTAAACATTCCCTTAAATTCGACAATGGATTTATCAATAGGCCAAAAAAAGAGAGTGGCGCTTGCAAGAGCTTATTACAACGATTTTAAACTCTTAATTTTAGATGAAGCAACATCATCACTTGATGTTGAAACAGAAAATTTCGTATCTGAAAATGTTGCAAATCTGAAGGGTGAAAAAACAATAATAGCAATAGCACACAGGCTATCTACCTTAAAAAAATGCGATAGAATAATTTATTTAGAAGAAGGCAAAATTAAAGACGAAGGAACATTTGACAAATTAAAAGAAAAACACAAAGAAATTGAAAACATTCTTAAACTTTCTTCCTTTTAATTTAATTATGCTAGAATTTAAACTATGAAAGCAGATAAGAACAGACTTTTATTTTTTATAGGTACGGGGCTTTTAATTGTTGCCATTTTAGAGGTTACAATTTTACCCTACGTTTTAAACATGAACTTTCCAACCCTTTTTGTTCCCCAAGATAAGCATAAAACCGCAGTCGGCTACATTTATATGCTTGCTTTTATGTCATATTTTTTCAGTTTGGGCTATTTTAAAAAACAAATGGCTGCAATTTCAATTATTTTAATTTATTACATTTTGTTTCAATATTTTGTAAGCCTAATCTAATTATATTAAGCCTTTTTGGAATGTCTTTATCTGTTTGACACAATTTGGGTTTTTAACTAAAATCAAGTTATGAAAGATGAAGCTCCTATTCATATGTATCCCAAAATTCCTCCCACAAAACAGAGGAACAGAGAAGAAAAATTCAGGGTTGCAAAAAACGTTCCCTTTTGGCACTTTATTGCAAATTTTGTTTTCCCCATAATGTTAAAAAGCCGCTTTTATGCTGCAATGTATAAGGGAAAAGAAAATTTGGAAAAATGCGATAAAAGGTTTGCAACGATTTTATATGCCAACCACAACAATTGGTGGGATGGCATTTGGGGCTATTATCTTGTTCATATGATAATTAAAAACAAGCGCTTCAGATTTATGATTGAAGAAATGAACAGGTTTCCTTTGTTTCAATACATCGGCTGTTTTCCGGTTAATAAAAAATCTGCACAAAGTGCAATAAAATCGCTTAATTATGCGGTAACAACGCTGGATACACCTGATACTGCCTTTTTATTGTTCCCTCAAGGAATTATAAGACCGCCACATTTTAGACCCGAAATTTTCCAATCAGGCCTTGCATTTGTGGCTGAAAAGGCCGTTGAAAAATATGGCGGAATTAATTTGGTTCCCATTGCAAACAGCTTTATGTTTTTAAGGCAAGATAGGCCCGAAGTTGTTTCTGAAATTGGTGAACCCATTGTATTAACCACAAAAAGAACCGATAGAAAAGAATTTACACAAGAACTTCAAGAAAAATTTGAAAAATTCTTGGATAACCACGATAAACAAATAAGCTTAGGCAACTTTGAAGGCTACCACTATGCCTATAAGCAAAAGCTTCATTGGTGGCGGGCAATCGAACAAAAACTTAAAAGTATCGGAATAAAAGAAGAAGAATGAAAAATTATTCAATAGGTATAGACTTAGGCGGCACAAAAATTTTAGCGGGGCTTGTTAATCTTAAAACGGGCGAAGTTATTGATGAAGTTAAAAATAAAACCAAAAAAATCCGTGGCAACAACCAAATTTTAGAAATTACAACAGAAACAATCAAAGAACTTCTTAAAAAAACAGATATTAAAAAAGAAGAAATTGAATCAATAGGTTTGGGGTTAGCAGGCCAAACGGACAGAAAAAACGGAATTTTAATTAATGCAGTTAACCTTGAATGTAAAAATTTAGATTTTAAAACCCCATTGGAAGAAGAATTTAAACTCCCCGTATTTGCAGGAAACGATGTTGAAGTTGCAACAATCGGCGAATTAAATTTTGGTGCAGGCAAAGGTTTTCGTGATATCGTCTGCATTTTTATAGGAACAGGAATAGGTTCAGGCATTGTAAAAAACGGCAAAATGCACCTTGGGGCATCTGAAACGGCAGGCGAAATCGGGCATATTATTGTAGATTTAAACGGCAGAAGCTGTTCTTGCGGTGCAAACGGGTGCTTAGAAGCTTATGCTTCAAGAACTGCAATTGAATCAAGAATTTTAGGAGCCGTTAAAAAAGGCAGGGCATCTATTATAACAGACCTTGCAAAACAAGGTTCGATAAGTTCTAAACACATAAAACGTGCGCTTGATGCCCATGATGAAGTTGTTACTCAATATGTTGTAGAAGCAATTGAATATTTATCAGGCGGCATTGCAAGCGTTATGAACTTTTATAACCCCGAATTAATAATTTTAGGGGGCGGGTTGATACAATCTGTTGATGAATTTTACTTAAATACAATTAAAAAAGCAAGAATGAAAGCGCTTCCCATTCCATCCAAAAAAACGGAATTTAAAAAAGCGCTTTTAGGCGATTATTCAGGCGTTGTCGGCGCTGCTCTTTTATGTTTAAATTAAAAAATGGTTCAAAACGTTTTTGATTTTAATATTTCAAATGTAAATAGCTTCATAAATTCAAAATTTATGGGCGCTTTTTCAATGTCCGGGCTAAATGCGCCCTTGAAATTAATTTTATTAAACTATATTTTAAATAAAAATAAAAAAATTCTTTTAATTACCCCCGATGAACAATCTGCCCTTAAATATCAAAAAGATTATGAAAGTTTATTCGATAAAAAAGATTACGTTAAAATTTTTCCATACCAAGAAATTAGCCCATATTCCGTTTTAGACAGAAATTTTTACATCTATAAAGAACAATATGAAATTTTATCTAAAAAGCCAAACTTTGTAATTGCGCCAATAAAGGCGGTTTTAGAAAAGTTTCCCAAAGAAGAATTTTATTTAAAAAATAAGATAACTTTAGAAAAAGATAAAGATTTTGATTATTCAAAATTAATTCAAACGCTTGTAAATTTTGGATATAAAAGAACTTCAATGGCGCTTGATATAGGCGAATTTGCAGCAAGGGGCGATATTGTTGATATTTATACATTTTATAACCACCCCCTAAGAATAGAATTTTTTGCTGATACAGTTGAAGATATAAGGTTTTTTAACCCCAACACCCAAAAAAGTTTTTCTAAAGCTGAAAAAATTGAAATTCCCCCTTTGTATAAATTTATTTCAGATAAAAAAACAAACGAAACTTTTAAAAATGAACTTATTCAAATAACAGAACCTTTTATTCAAAATGAAACACTCAAAACTCTTTTAGCCGAAACAACGGAAAAAATTGAAACAACGCCTTATTTTGAAGGGGTTGAATACTACCTTAATTTTATTAATAAAAACCTTGTTTCAATTTTAGGTTATTTCACCGATTACATTTTAATTTTTGATGAATCAGCTTTAATTAATTCTAAAATTGTAAATTTAGACAGAGAATATAATGAAGAATACAAAAACAACCTTGAAAATTCGCTTTCTTTGCCCATTCAAGGCAAAAACCACATAGTTGCGGATGACCTTAAAAAAGAAATTAAAAAGTTTAAAAAAATAGGCTTTGATAATTTTATTGAAGACGATTTTTTTGAAGATGAAGAAACTTTTTCAGATAAAGTTTTTGATTTTAATTCTTCAATTCCCCCTTCTTTTTCATCAGACGGCGAAAAACTGGCTCAATATCTTGAACAAAACAAAAATAAAAAAATAATAATTTCAACAAATTATAAAAATAGAATTGAAGAAATTTTAAATGAATTTGAAATTTTTAATGAAAATATTTCTATTATGCCCCCAATTTCAAATTCAGGCGGCGAATTTGAATTAAACGAAACAAAATATATTTTTCTAACGGATAAAGAACTTTTTAATAAACATTCAAAAGATATTACATCAAGAAAATATGCCTATAATAAAGAATCCCCCGATTATATAGATTCCGTGAACGATATTCAAAACGGCGAATTTGTTGTTCATTATATCCATGGTATTGGCATTTTTAGGGGCTTAATTAAAAAAGATTTCTACGGCACAAAAAAAGATTATCTTGAAATTGAATTTGCATCTAAAGATAAACTTTTTATGCCGGCAGAGCAAATTAACCTTTTAAAAAGATACAGAGGAACGGGCGTTAACCCCAAACTTTCTAAAATGGGCGGTGCCGCTTGGGAAAATATTAAATCAAAAGCAAAAAAAGAAGTTAAAGAAATAGCATATGATCTATTAAGGCTTTATGCAAAAAGAAAACTTTCAAAAGGAATATCTTTTGACCCTGATACAACTTGGCAATATGAAATGGAAGAAGCCTTTGAATACACGGAAACCCCCGATCAAATGCAAGCTATTATAGACACCAAAAATGATATGGAAGAATCAAAACCAATGGACAGGCTAATTTGTGCTGATGTTGGTTTTGGTAAAACAGAAGTTGCAACAAGGGCTATTTTTAAAGCCGTAATGTCAGGGTATCAAGCGGCAATGATAGCACCTACCACAATTTTAGCACTCCAACATTACCAAACAATAAAAGAAAGGTTTAAGCCTTTTTCTGTTAATGTTCAATTAATTTCAAGGTTTAAAACCTTAAAAGAAAGAAAAGAAACCAAAAACGGCCTAAAAAATGGAACGGTTGATGTTGTAATCGGCACCCACGGGCTTTTATCAGATATCGAATATAAAAATTTGGGGCTTCTTGTAATAGATGAAGAACATAAATTTGGCGTAAATCATAAAGAAAAATTTAAACAATATAAAGAAAACATTGATATTTTATCAATGTCTGCAACGCCTATTCCAAGAACCCTAAATATGGCACTATCAGGGCTTAAAGATTTATCTTTAATAAATACACCCCCAAAAAACAGGTTGCCTGTGAAAACTTATGTCGGGAATTTTAACGAAGGATATTTAAAAAATGCTATAAACCATGAACTTCAAAGAGATGGGCAGGTTTATTTTATTCATAACAGAGTGGAAGACATTGCACGTTATGCAAAATACGTTCAAGACCTTGCCCCAAATGCAAGAGTTGCAATTGCCCATGGGAAAATGCAAGAAAAAGAACTGGAAAAAATCATGTTCGATTTTTTAAATAAAGAATATGACATTTTAGTTTGCACAACAATAGTGGAATCCGGCCTTGATATTCCAAACGTAAACACAATTATAATTAATGATTCAGACAGGTTTGGTTTAGCGCAACTTTACCAATTAAGAGGAAGAGTTGGAAGATCAGATAGGCAAGCTTATTGCTATTGTTTTTATAAAGAATCAAAAGAACTTAAAGAAGACGCCATAAAAAGGCTAAAAGCAATTAAAGATTTTACATCCCTAGGCTCCGGTTATCAAATAGCAATGCGAGATATTGAAATAAGAGGGGTTGGAAATATATTAGGTGCTAAACAACACGGGCATATGGTAAATGTCGGGTTTGATACGTATTGCGCACTTCTTGAAGAATCAATTGAAGAAATTAAACAAGAAAAAACCCCTGAAACAAAAAAAGAAAAATTTGAACCTTGCCTTGTTGATATTAAAACAAATGCCTTTATTCCTGATGATTGGGTGGGTTCTGTTGAACAAAAAATGATTGAATATAAAAAACTTGCTGAAATTAAAACGCTCGATGAACTTGAAATTTCAATTGCAAGCTTTAAAGACAGGTTCTCTAAAATTCCTGAACCTGTAGAAAATTTGTTTAAATTAATAAGGTTAAGGCTTCTTGCAACATCAATTCATATCACACAAATTCAAGAAACAGAAAGCAATATTAGGCTATATACCCCCTTTACAATGCAGGAATGGAACATTTTAAGGTTAAAGGCGGGGCTTAATATTACAAAATATTTTAGATGGACAAAGCCCCAAAAAACAGATGATAAGCTAAAAGGAATCCTTTTAATGAAAACGGATTACCTTAACTTTAATGAAATATTTAACATATTGGCGGATTTGTTTTATCATATCTCTAAGATAGTATTAGAATTTAAGAGAACAAATTAAAAGGGGATAAAAATGAAATTAACAAAACTTTTACTGGCATCTGCCCTTGTGGTTTTCGGGCTTACAGGTTGCGGGCAGGATAAAACCGCTATTATTAAAGTAAATAATGAACCAATTACAAAAAGCCAATACGAAGAAGCATTTAATATAGAAGCTTCTTCACCCCAATATCAACAATTTGCAAACTTTTTAGCAGATGAAAATTCTGTTATGAGCTTAATGTTGAGAGATAGAATTGTAAACGAATTAGTTTTAAAAACAATAATTAACCAAGAAATTAAAAAACGTGAAATTAACGTTACTAAAGATGAAATTTTGGCAAGAAAAGCTGAAATTGTTGAAAAATTAGGTTCTGAAGAAAAACTTAATGAACTTTTAAAAAGAAACGCAGTTTCAAACAAACAGTTTGAAGAAGACCTTGAAAATGAAATCAAAATTGATAAGTTGATTAATTCAACAGGTTCAACAAAAGTTTCAGATAAAGAAGTGAAAGATTTCTACAACCAAAACAAGGCTTCATTTAATTACCCTGAAAGGGTTAGAGCTTCTCACATTTTAATTGAAGTGAACCCTGCTCAAATTAAACAAGAAATTATAAGCCAAGATAAAAAAGGCGAATTAACAAGTGAAGAAATTAACAAAAAAACACAAGAAGCAATTGATGCTAAAATGAACTTTGCAAAAGAAGTTAGAGCAAAAGCGGCAGCTAACCCCGAAAACTTCGCAACATTTGCAAAACAATATTCAGACGATAAAGTTTCTGCTCAAAAAGGCGGAGATTTAGGCTTCTTTACAAGAGAACAAATGGTTAAACCCTTCTCTGACGCTGCATTTAAGCTTAAACCGGGGACAGTTTCAGAAATTGTTGTTTCAGATTTCGGCAACCACATAATTTATGTAACAGATAAAGCGCAAGCAGGCATTCAACCATTTGAAAAAATGAAAGATGAAATCAAAGCTTATTTAGAACAAAAGAAAAAAATTGATGTTCTAAAAAATCTTTTAGATGGCCTAAGGGCTTCTGCTAAGGTTGAATATGTTGATTCAAGCTTTGATGTTAATAACATTCAAAAACAAATTAAAGAAAAAGCAAAAGAACAGGAAAAAATTGAAAATAAGGGTAAAACCCAAACAGAAGCCAAAAAATAAAAGGCTTTAATTCAATTTTAAAAGCCGCCTAAAATAAAAAGGCGGCTTTTTTAAACCAAAAGGAAAAAAGAATGGAAAAATTAATTGAAAAAGAAAATCTTAATAACATTATTAAAAAATTAAAATCCGAAAATAAAAAAATAGTTTTTACAAACGGTTGTTTTGATATTTTGCACGCAGGCCACGTCAGATACCTAAAAGAAAGCAAAAAATTTGGTGACATTTTAATTGTAGGCTTAAATTCAGATGTTTCAGTGAAAAAAATAAAAGGGGAATCTCGCCCCATTAACCCTGAAATGGATAGAGCCGAAGTTTTAGCAGGCTTAGAAGCTGTTAGCTACATTGTTTTATTCGATGAAACCTCGCCCGTTAAGCTTTTAGAAGAAATTAAACCCGATATTTACACAAAAGGGGCAGATTATACGGTTGAAACCTTGCCTGAAGCAAAAACCGTTTTAAGTTATGGCGGCAAAATTGAATTTATAAAATTTCTTGAAGGCAGGTCAACAACTAAAATTATCGACAAAATCAAATAAATGTACTACAATAGATATACTAAACTAGACATTATGCAGGGAGGATATAAAAAGTGAGCAATAAGCAATTCAAACTTGAAGAATTGTCGGAGCTTGTTAAGGGAATTTTAACAAAAGTGTCTGACGCTACAATAAACAAAGTGGCGCCGCCAATTTTAGCAGATGAAAACACGCTTGCACTTGCACTTGGCGAGAAAGAAATTGAAGATTTGGCAGAAACCAAGGCAAAATGCGCACTTGTTCCATTGGGCGTTAATGTTCCAAATATTTCAACAATTGAAGTTGAAAGACCAAGGTTAGCTATGATGACATTATTAAATGTTTTCTATGAAGCACCTGATTCAACAGTTGGAATTCACCCTACAGCGGTTGTTCACCCTGAAGCAAAATTGGGCAAAAATGTTTCAATTGGCCCAAATGTTGTAATTTCAAGAGGGGCAGAAGTTGGCGATAATACAAAAATTTTAGCAAATGCTTACCTTGGAAAATTTGCAAAACTTGGCGCTGATTGCTTAATTCACCCCGGTGTTAATATTGGCGATTTTGTTGTTATTAAAAATAGATGCATAATCCACCACGGCGCAAGCATTGGTGCAGACGGGTTCAGCTTTGTAACAGAAACGCCCGATAACATTGAAACCGCAAGAAAAGAAGGCGAAGTTAAAGGCGGAAAAGTAAACCAAAAAGTCTTTAAAATTCCGTCACTTGGTTCGGTTGTTATTGAAGATGACGTTGAAATTGGCGCAAATACTGCAATAGACAGAGGCACCATTGAAAACACAACAATTGGCGCTCAAACAAAAATAGATGACCTTGTTATGATTGGCCACAACTGCAGAATCGGTAAAGCCTGCATGATAGTTTCTCAAGTTGGTATTGCAGGCAGCTGCAACATTGGCGATAGAGTTGTAATTGCAGGCCAAGCAGGCTTAAAAGACCATACGGATATAGGCGATGATTCAATTGTTTTAGCTCAAGCAGGCGTTACAAAATCATACCCTGCAAAAAGCGTTATTATGGGCGCACCTGCAGTTCCAAGAAAAGATTTCATTAAACGTATGAAATACTTGGCAGAAGCTGAGGTTATGGTTCAAAAATATAAAAAATACCAACACTTATTAGAAGATTATGAGAAATTTTTAAATGAAGACGCTAAAATCTAACTTAATTTTATCAGGAAACGGGTTGATGTCTAATATCCCGTCAACCTTTGAAATTAAACCTTCAAATGAAAAAGGGATAAGATTTCACATAAAAAACAGCACAATAGACGTTAAAACAGAAAATGTTGTTTCAACTGACCACTGCGTGGTTCTTGCAAACCTTCAAACGGGCGCAAAAATTGCCTTAATTGAACATTTTATGGCAGCTTGCGCAATAGTTGGAATAGATGCACTTGATATTTATGTTGAATCAGAAGGTTTTGAAACACCGATTTTTGACGGAAGTGCAAAAAAATGGGTGGAAGAATTTAATAAAGTCGGCTTTGTTGGCGAAAGTAATGAAATTAAACCGCTTGATGCCCCTGTTATTTTTCAAGCAGGAAAAAGCTCAATTGTTTTAATTCCAAGCGATAAAACAACAATAACCTATTCAGTTAATTTTAATCACCCTGAATTAAAAAACAGATGGGTAACTTTAGACCCTGATAAAAATTTGAATGAAATAATTGAAGCAAGAACGTTTGGCTACCTTAAAGACCTTGAAACCTTCCAAAAAATGGGCTTTTCAAAAGGTGTAACCATTGAAAATACCGTTGGGCTGACGGATGATGGCTACACAACAGAATTAAGGTCTGAATTTGAACCTGTTAAACATAAAATCCTTGATATTTTAGGGGATATTTACCTAACGGGGCTAAACCCGTTCAAATTAAAAGCTAACATTCTTGTAAAAGAAGCAGGCCACGGCTACCATATTGAAATGGCAAAAATTCTTGAAAAACAGTATAAATAATTAGAGGAGAAAAATATGACCGAAGTTGCAGAAAAACCAATTTCGCTTGATATAATTGAAATTATGAACCTTATACCGCACAGGTATCCTTTTTTGTTGGTTGATAGAATAACTGAATGCATTCCAAACAAATATTCTAAAGGCTACAAAAATTTAACGGCAAATGAAATGTTTTTTAACGGGCATTTTCCAAATAACCCAATTATGCCGGGGGTTCTTCAAATTGAAGCGCTTGCTCAAACGGCAGCTCCAATTTTACTTACAATGGAACAATACAAAGGTAAACTTGCCCTATTTGCAGGGGTTGACCATGTTAGGTTTAAAAACATTGTTCGCCCCGGAGACAGATTTGATATGGAAGTTGAAATGACAAAAGTTAAAGGCCCGATTGCAAAATGTATGGGCAAGGGCTATGTTGACGGCAAACTTTGTGTAGAAGCAGAAATTACGATAGCATTAAAATAGGAAGAAGAAAATTATGGCAATCCATAAAACAGCAATTATTGATGAAAGCGCAAAAATTTCAGAAAGCGCAACAATTGGCGCATACGCATTTATAGGAAAAGATGTTGAAATTGGCGAAAATGTTACAATAGGCGAATATGCCCACGTTGAATACGCTAAAATCGGCGATAACACTAAAATTTCACCATACGCTTCAATTGGCGGCGAACCGCAAGATTTAGGCTATAAAGGTGAAAAAACAGGTGTTATAATCGGTAAAAATTGCTGGATTAGAGAATTTGCCACTGTAAATAGAGCATCAGGCGAAGGCACATTCACAAAAATTGGCGATAAATGCTTAATTATGGCATACGCCCATGTTGCCCACAATTGCGTTTTAGAAAACGAAGTTATTATGGCAAACGCTGCAACAATAGGCGGCCACACCCATGTTGGTTTTGGCGCTTGGCTTGGCGGCATGAGCGTTTATCATCAAAATGTTAGAGTTGGTGAAATGGCAATTGTTTCGGGCGCTTCAGCTACAAGGCTTGATATTTTGCCTTATTCAAAATCGGAAGGGCTTCCTGCAGTTGTTATGGGCGTGAATGCTATCGGCCTAAAAAGAAAGGGAGTAGATAAAATTTCAAGAGATGCTATTCATAAAGCAATCAGAATTTTAAAAAGCCCTGAATATAACACAACTCAAGCGCTTGATGTTATTGAAAAAGAAGTTGAAAAAAATGAATATGTTAATAAATTAATTGAATTCGTTAAAACTTCAAAAAGGGGCGTTTGCATTAAATCTAATAAAGAATTTCAACATTTAGAGGAAGATTAGTGAAGAATAATTTTTTTGAAAAATACGCCGGTGTTCTTGTTAACTATTCAACAAAAGTTAAAGAGAATGATTTAGTTTTAATTAAATTAGAAAGCTATTTGGCAGAACCTTTAGCTAAAGAAATTTATAGGGCTGTTATTAAAAATGGCGCTCACCCTATTGTAAGGTGTTCTGTTGATGGGCTAAATGAAATTTTTCTAAAAAATGCTAACGATAACCAATTGAATTACATTGACCCAATCTCAAAATTAGAATTTAATACAGTTGATGCAATTATTTCAATTGGGGCACCATTAAATGTAAAGGCATTATCAAACGTTGATTCATCTAAAATGGCAAAAAGGTCCGGTGCTACAAGAGAACTTTCCCAAACAATGCTAAAAAGGGCAGAAAAAGGTGAATTAAATTGGGTTATAGCAGATTTTCCAACCCAAGCGCTAGCTCAAGAAGCAAAAATGAGCCTAGATGAATATTTTGAATTTGTTGAAAAAGCTTGTTATCTTGATTTAGATGACCCCGTTTCAAAGTGGCTTGAAATTGGCAAAGAACAAAAGCGTATTGCAGAAATTTTAAACGGCACAAAAAAACTCCACATTGTTGGAAACAAAACAGATATAGTTTTTAATGTTGAAAACAGAAAATGGATATCTTGCGACGGGCTGAATAATTTCCCTGACGGTGAAATTTTTACATCTCCTGTTGAAGATGATATAAATGGAACCATTTATTTTGATTTTCCTGCAATTTACAGGGGAAATTCCGCAAACAAAATTCAATTAAAAATTGAAAACGGAAAAGTAATTGAAGCAGATGCCGAAACGGGCAAAGATTTCTTAATTTCAATGCTTGATATGGATGAAGGGTCAAGGTTTATTGGTGAAATTGCAATCGGCACAAATGAAAGAGTTCAAAATGTTACGGGAAACATTTTATTCGATGAAAAAATAGGCGGCTCTATTCATATGGCACTTGGCGCATCATATCCTGAAACAGGCGGCAAAAATGTTTCAGGGCTTCATTGGGATATAATTAAAAATATGAAAGAAAATTCCTTCATATATGCTGATGAAAAATTAATTTATAAAGACGGCAAATTTGTAATTTAAAATGAATGAAATTTTTAATACCCTTAAAAATGCCCAATATCAACACATTAAAACCGTTGAAGAAAAAATTCAAAATGCAATAAAAATAAAAAAATCATTATTTTATGATTATTTTGAAACTTTTCTTTTTGATGGCACAAAAAGGCTAAGGCCTTTGTTTATTTTTCTTGTTTCAAATTTTGAAGAATTTGAAATTGATGAAGATGTTTATAATTTGGCTGCAAGTGTTGAACTTTTGCATTCTGCAAGCTTAATCCATGATGATATTTTAGATGATGCTGAAATTAGAAGAAACCACCCTGTTATTCATATTGAAAAATCAACAAAAGAAGCGGTTCTTGCGGGTGATTACCTTTTAAGTTTATCAATGGATTTTATTTCAAAAATAAAAAATAATAACGTTTTTTCAATTCTTGCAAATGCAAGCTATAAAATGGTTGAATCTGAAATATATTCACTATCTAAAAGGTTTCAAAAAATAGAAAAGGATGAATATTTTGAAATTTTAAAAAATAAAACTTCATCTCTTTTTATAGCATCCATTGAAGCTTTGTATGAAATAAAAAATAAACCCAAAAACCCTGATATTTTGAATTTTACAAAAGAATTTTCAATTATTTTTCAATTGAAAGATGATATAAATAATTTTTTAAATTGTGATGAAAAAAAATTATCAAATGATTCTTCTTGCGGAATAACCACCTTGCCTTATATATTAGGGGCAAAAAACAATAAAGATTATGCTATAATAGGCGAAGTTAAAAACTTTTTAAATAATAAAATAGAATTAACGGAAAAAATTTTAAAGAATTATAAAAATAATGAAAATTTAATTCTTTTATTGAATTTGTTTAGAGGATAAAATGTCAAATAAAAAAGAAGAAATTATTGAAAAATCAACAAAATCAGCCTTAAGAGAAATTTTTGAAACGGTTGTTTTTGTTCTTGTTGCAGTTATTTTAATTCGTTTTTTTGTAGGTGAATTAAGGTGGATTCCATCTTCTTCCATGTATCCTACTTTAATTGAAGGCGACAGAATTTTTGTTGAAAAAGTTACAAAACCTTTTAGAGCACCTAAAAGGGGCGATGTTATTGTTTTTTATCCGCCCGATGAAACCTTAAAAACAGATTTTTTATCCGTTATGGCAAGGCTGACGGGCATATTGTGCAAAGATGTTGCTTATATTAAAAGAATCATAGGCCTTCCAAACGATAAACTTGAAATAAAAAAAGAAAACGACAATTTCTATGTTTATATAAACGGTAAAAAAGAAATTGAACCCTACATTTTAAGCGAAACCGATTGGATAGATTGCAGAGATGATATGTATTGTGGCCCCCTTCAAATTCCGGATGGGCAATATTTTATGATGGGCGATAACAGGGGAAACAGCCAAGATAGCCGTTTTTGGGGCTTTTTGCCTGAAAAAAACATAATTGGCCGTGCCGTTTTTAAATTTTGGCCAATTCCAAGAATGGGTTTGATTAAATATAAATAAAAACCAATTTGCAACCAAACCTTTTTTTGTACTACAATAAACTGGTAAATGTAGAATTAAAAAGAGGAATAAAATGCAGGTTTCATACGAGTGGTTAAATGAATATGTTGATTTATCGGGGATTACCCCTGAAGAAATTTCCCACGCTCTTACTATGAGCGGGTTAGAAGTTGAAGAGATTGAAGATGTTAAACCGAAATTTACAAATATAATTACGGCAAAAATAGAAAAAATCGATAACCACCCAAATGCGGACAAATTGCACTTAGTAACAGTAAATACAGGAAGTGCAACTAAAACAGTTGTTTGTGGCGCACAAAATATTGAAGTTGGGCAAGTTATTCCTTATGCTTCAGTCGGAAGCAAAGTTTTAGACAGAAAAACGGGCGAACAATTTGAATTAACCCCTGCTGTTATAAGGGGCGTTGAATCTCAAGGAATGCTCTGCAGCCAAGATGAATTGGGGCTGGATGGACTTCAAGAAGAAGACGGCATTTTAATTTTAAACAGTCTTTTAAAAGATGTAAAATTGGGTGAACCCTTAGAAAAAGTTTTAAATATTAATGATGAAATTATTTTCCACACTGCACCCACCGCAAACAGGGGCGATCAAATGTCTGTTATAGGCATTGCAAGGGAAATTTCAGCCTTATTTAACAGAAAAATGAAACTTTCTTTAATGACACCGCAAGAAGAAAAGAAAGCCGATTTTAAAGTTGAAATTAAAGATGATGAAATCTGCAAATATTATTCAATTGCGGTTTTAAAAGATATTACAATTAAACCTGCGCCCGAATTTATCCAAAGAAGGGTTATAGCAGGCGGCATGAGGCCTATTAACAATGTTGTTGACATTACAAACTATGTAATGCTTGAATATGGAACCCCTTTGCATGCTTTTGATTATGACAAATTAAACAAATATTTATGCGTAAGATACGCTAATATGGGCGAAAAATTAACCACATTAGATGAAGTTGAAAGAACAATGACAGATAAAACCGTTGTTATTTCAAAAGAAAATGAAGCGGTTTGCTTGGCAGGTGTTTTTGGCGGAAATAATTCTGAAATTGATGATAATTCAAAGAATTTAGCGCTTGAAGCCGCTTATTTTACACCTCATACAAACAGAAAATCAGCTCGTTCTGTAGGTTACAGATCAGAAGCTTCCGCAAGGTTTGAAAGAGGCGTTGATATAGGCCTTGTAAAACAAGGTTTGTATCAGGCAGTAAACCTTTTAATTAAATACGCTGATGCAAAGTTTGAAGGTATATCAGAAGCAGGCAAAGACCAATTGGAACCAATTGAAATTACATTAAGAGATTCTGAAATAAGAAGAATTTTAGGCGTTTCAATTGAACAAGATAAATGCATTGAAATTTTGGAAAATTTGGGCTTTGAACTTTTAGGTAAAAACCAAATGGCTGCAAAATTCAAAGTTCCAAGCTACAGAAGAAACGATGTTTACCGTGAAATAGATTTAATTGAAGAAGTTTCAAGAATTGCAGGGTATGAAAATATTCCCCCAACCCTTCCAAATATTAATGAAGGCGCCACAATTTCAGATGAAACAAGAACAATTAAATTAATAAATGAACTTTTTTTAGGGCAAGGATATTCTGAAATAATTTCAACTTCTCTAACAGGCGATTCATTTTTGAAAAACTATATGACATCATTAGACGACAAAACAAGGGTTGATGTTATTAACCCCCAAAGTGAAGATGCAACATCTTTAAGGCAAGAATTAATGCCAAATTTATTGAATATTGTTAAAACAAATTTTGATAACGGCAACAAAAGTTTGAAATTATATGAAATAGGAAAAACTTTCAAAGCTAAAGATGAACCAAACGAAGATTTTTCAGGTGTTTTAGAAGAAAGAAAAATTTCAGGTTGCATTTTTGGGCACACAAATAATGAATATTGGAACAAAAAAGAAACAGCCGATTTCTACACAATTAAAGGTGTTTTAGAAAACCTGTTTGAACTTTTAGGGTTAACCAAAAGAATTGTTTTTTCACCTTTAAAAGAAGACAAAAAATTTATGCACCCATACCAAACGGCAACAATTGAACTTTTGGGCAAAAACCCAATGAATATTGGTTATGTTGGTAAAATTCACCCTGTTTTATCAGATAAATTAAAATTTAATCAAGATTTATTTGTTTTTGAAATTAATTTAGAAATTTTACTTAAAAATATCAACTTTAATAATGTTGTTAAATATAAAAAATTACCAATCTCAACCCCTGTTTTAAGAGATATTGCTTTTGTTGTGGAAGATAAAACAACAGATACGGATATTATGAAAGCAATTAAAAAAGTAAGCGATAAAAATATATTCAAAGGAGCTAAGCTTTTTGATATCTATAGGGGCGAAAACATTGGCTTGGATAAAAAATCTATGGCATACAGAATTATTCTGCAAGATGATGCAAAAACCCTTACGGATAGTGAAATTGAAGCTGAAGTGAAGAAAATAAAAGACGGTCTTGTTAAAAACATTTCGGGGCTGACATTAAGGTAAAATTATATTTACTATATTTGTAACATACCCCCAAACCGTTGATACAATTAGTTTGCAACCCTTTTTATATAAACTTAAAGGGTTGCAAAATTTATTTTTTGTAGTATATTAGTTATGGAACTGAGGTTTGTCCGATGCATAACAATTAAGTGTAAGATAGGAAATGCATTTCGGGTTTTTACCCCGTTTCAAAAAAAGTTAATATGAGGATTTTTTATGACTAGAAAGCTAACCCTAACTTTATTAGCCTGCTTGACCATTTTATTTTCAGGGCTAACAAGCGAAGCTAAAGCTGCAACATCACATGAAATCAAGGATATTATCGTTAAAACTGCCGTTTCTATGGGCGTTGATCCTTGTGTAGCATTAAGCATTGCAAAACAGGAATCTAATTTCCAAAACCATAGGCAAAACCCCTCAGGCGCTGTTGGTGTTTTTCAATTAATGCCTTCAACTGCAAGAAGAATGGGCTTAAACCCCTATAATTTAAACGACAACATCAAAGGCGGCATTATGTATTATCAAATGATGTACAAAAAATTCGGCTCAATGGATTTAGCCTTAGCTGCTTATAATGCAGGCCCCGGCAATGTTGCAAAATACAAAGGAGTTCCCCCCTTCAGAGAAACACAAAGGTTTGTAAACACCATTAAAACAAATGCAAAAGCTTATCAAAATGACCCTTTGGTTATAAAACATAAGAAAAATAAATTTAGCGAAAATGATAACGCAATAGTTGTGCCGGATGGTACATTATAAAATTTAAAAGCCGAAGAATTACTTCGGCTTTTTTGATTTATAAACCCATTTTTTCCCTTAATTTTGGAACGTATTTTTGAATTATATAATCGTTTGTGGTTTCAGAGAAATTCACCCAAGCATAAACAGCCTCTCTTTTTGTTGTTTGGTCTGCAAAGCCCCTGCTTACTTTTTTTTCATAATCTTCCAAAGATTTTGAATAGTAGTGATTAATTCTGATTTTTGAATCAGAATACTTTTTGGTGTGGCAAAAAGGCCAGAGGTCCATTTTTTCAAAATTTTCCGTAACTGCAAATTTAAAATATTTATAAATGCAGGCATGTGGATTTTGAACATTTGCTGTTAATTTTGGGTTTATAATTGATTTAACATGGTCTCCGCTTCTGTAATCTTTGCTTGTTCTTGTGTAAGCTTCAATTGTAAGTTTGCCTTCAGGGTGCTTTTCATACCCGTTAGAATCAAACATAATCCAGTTAATGACAACTCCCGGGTATTTTTCATAATCTTTTAAAAAGTCTTTTAAATTATCTTTTTCAACAGGAACTATAAATTCATCTAAATCTATAATTGCCATCCAACGAGTATTATTTTTGTATCTTAATATAGCATCTCTATATACAGAAGCTTGCATACATTTTCCTTGTACATAATGATAAATAACGGTGCCATCTTCTATATAATGTTTTAAAACTTCTTTTGTATTGTCATTCGATTCGTTGTCATAGAAATAAAATCTTTCTACACCAATTAATTTATGATATTCAATCCATTCTTTAATATAAGGCCCTTTGTTTTTAGCTATGGCAACAATAGATATATAATCGTTACAATTTTTGGCATTTGAAATTATTTCAAGTTTATTAATTAATTTCATTTTTGGTTTTATTGCATATTGTTTGCCAAAAAAGGTGACTAATTTTCCATATTTTTTGTTGTTTTCATACAAATTGTTTATGCTGAATATATTTTTAAGCACCATTTATTAACCTTTTAATTGCCATAGAAAATTAATATTTCAAAACCTCTCTTCTGTTTTTCCCTTTATTATAGCTTATATGAACCCATTTGTCATATTCATTTATAAGCTGGTCGAATTCAATTTTAGATGTTTTTATAATTGAAATTATTTGGCTTGGCGTTATTCCCGAAACCTTAAAATCAACCGCTTGGCCTTTTGTGTGCTGGCTTGAATTAACGCCGCCTACCAAACGGTTTACAAGAGGGTTTCTGTATCCTGAAGTTATAATCATAGGCGCACCTAACAGTTCTCTTGCAGGCTGCAGGCAATAATATATTAAATTCAACATATTATCTAATGAATTAATATCAGGCATATTATTAATGTTGTTTTTTATTGCTGTTTCAGAATAAATTAATTCTGACATTTTAAAATTTAATTTCATTTTATTCCTTTTATTTTTTCTTCTATTTGTGCAAGTTTTATTTCCATTGTTTTTGAATTTTCCATATAACTGTTTAAATTTTTTGATGTTTCTTCAATGCAATATAGTTGCCTGCCTATAAACAGACAGCCTGCTAAAATTGCAGTTATTGAACCTATTAAAATATGCTTTATGAAATTTAATTCCTGAAACATTAAATTAACTTTAGATACAAATGAAACGTCGTTTGTGTGTTTTAAGTCTCCGAATAAAAAATCGTGCATTTCATCAAGCATTTTTTTTAACAGCATATGGTGTTCATAGCATTCATCGGGTTGTTCTTGTTTCATAAAAATCCTTATTTTTAGTTATATTTTCTAAACTTTTTAACAAGCTTGTTTATTTTTTCTCCGTCTTCTTCAATGAATAAGGGCAGATATAAATAAACCGTTTCAATAATTTCTTCTGCAATATCAACTGCTTTTTGCAGGTTTTTTCTATCCTTTAAAATTGCGGTTTCAGCTTGTTTGTTTTTAAATGTTTTGAAGCAATCGAAAATGCTTTTAATCGCATTTCCGATTGTATTAATTAAATTCGGCATTAACTGTTTCCTTCAATACCGTCAATTTTATCTATTGCTTCATACAGTTTTGGAATTAATATATTTTCAACAAATTCAAAAGCAGCATCAGCAATTGAATTTTTCAAATTTTTAACAATTTCTTCAATCATTTTAATAACGGTATCAACGCTTGTTTTTGTTAATTTTTCGCCGCCTGAAAGTGCAATTTGTTTTAAATTGCTTTTTAATTCTTCTTCCATTTTTAAACCTCGCTTTCTAAAATAATAAGTTCATTTCTTAATTTTTTTGCTTCTTTTTCAACTTCATTTAATTTTTCCGTGTCTTCTGCGCTTCCTGTGCCTGCTAAAATGGCTCTTATAGGCCTGATTGCCTTAGAATCAAGTTCCAGTAATTGATTTTTAATTTTTTCCGCTTCTTCTTTTTTTATTTTGTTATCTAAAAATTCTTGATACTCTTCTTCTGTTTTTTGAGCAATTTCCTCGTTTTGAATTTTAAAATTGTTGGGGTTTTCTTTAATTAATTTTGCCATATCGGCTGTTACAAGATACTTTTCTTCAATTTCGCCAATTTCTGTTATGTCTTTAACATTAAAATTTTCATCGCAAATTTTATGGCTTACCCTAAAATCTTTTTTTATTTCCCAAGCTTTGCCATTAAAAATTGCAACTTCATTTTCACCTGTTTTTGGCGGTTTTATAAGTGTTACATAAGCCGGAACCAAAGGAACAAATTCACCCTTTATTTTGCTTTCCATAGGGTCTGCATCTGCTATTGTGGTTGATAAATATTCTTTTGTATTTTTGTCATAGTTATATAAATTCATTTTGGCTTTTTCCTTTCTTTTTATGCGTAACGGGTTTTAACTCTAACCTTAACAGATGGTGGTCTAACTGTTGTTGAACTTCCATAGATTGAATTGCTTTTAGAAGCATCAATAGTTACTCTGTAAGCATAATTGCCTGCACCTGCTGTGCTTAAGTTATACTGTTGCAAAACAGTAACAGAAGAAATACAACCAACGGCTTCATTTGGGTTTTGAATGGCAACTTGGTCTTTTTGAAAAGACCCCGTAATATTTGGTAACCCAGCTTCAATATAGCCAAAATCACTTGCACCCCATAGGGTTCTGTTTCTAAAATCGGGCAAATTAAAGGTTGTTGAACCATCTCCTTCACCGTATGTCGTGCCATATATCGCAAAAAGATTTGAATAAGTTTCTCTTGAAACTTCTGCACCTTCAAGCCAAATTTCATTTTCGCCTAAAATATTTGATAATGTAGGAATAGGGTTTCCAATACCTTCTAATAAGCTAATTCTTATCTCATGGTCTTCTATTCCGTTTTCAATATTGTTTAAGTTTTGAGCATTAACAGGTGTTCCGAAAGTTAAAATGTTGTTTGGTGGGTCTTGAATTGTGGTTGTGCCGTCTGAATTGTTAATTAATTCATAGGTTCTTTCTTTTTTAACCTCTTGATCAATCCAAATTGTTTTATTGTAGGTCATTTCATTCTCCTTTTATATCGTGAATTCATTGCATTTAAATGTGTTGCATCTTTTTTCATATTTTGTAAGTTTAATGTTAAAAACAAGATGGCAAGGCCTTGCTGTAAATAATGCAGAATATAATTTTTCCTTGTAATTTTCATCTATTAAATGAACCGTAAATTGGTATTTTTCAGCTTCATTTGAAATGTAGAATTGGCTGTTATCAACATTTCTTTTTATAAAATTGATTAATTCATCTTCTGTTAGCCTTTTTTTAGCTAGCATTTTATTGATTACATTTTTTCTTCTAATATCAAGGCTCAAGCTTGGATTATATGGTATGCCATAATCTTCTTCAAATCTTTTTACGCCATTAATTGAGCAGGTGCTAATTGAGCATTCAAGAAGAATTTTAGAGAGTTTTAATTTAATATTTTCTATTTCAGGCTCAATTGCATCTAAAATTTCGCTTGTATATTTTTCTTCCGCAACAAATTGCGGAAGATTGCTTTTTAAAGTCATCCATCCTCCTTTTATTCAATTGTGTTTAAAACAATTTCTCCGACAACAGGAACTTGAAGCTTGCTAATGCTAATGCTTTCTGTTCCTGAATTCAGCAAATAATTTGAAACATCTTCAATGCCTTCTGTTTCAAAAAATAAATTAGAAATATAAAGATATGAAACAAAACTTGGCAATTTCGATAAATAATTTTCAACAAGAGCTGAAAATTCACTTTTAACGGCTTCTTTTTCAAAACCTTCTTTAAGCTTAATATCTGCGGTAATGTTAATTTTAAGATATTCTAACGGCAAAACGTTTAAATTTGCATTTATAATTTGTTCGCTTTGAATTTTTTCTTTTACGCTTGCAATAAGTTCTTTAGAGACTTCTAAATTATTCATAGCCGAAATATAAACATTTACATTGCCGGCACCTGCTTCTGTTGCATCTTCAACAATAACATTTTTAACGCCCGCAACTTCTTTTGCCCACCAAGAATAATCTGCAATGTTTGAATTTGCGGCGTCATCTCTTAAATATGTCAAAATTCTTTCCCTGAACTCTTCGGTTGTTTCTTCTTCAAAACCGTTGTAGCCACTATTTTCATTTGTGATTTGGGCATTTTCAAACCCTTCATATTTATCATAAAATTCGGTTAATGTTCCTTGTTTAATATTGCCTATATTTCCTTTTGTTAAACACTCCATCTGAATTTCAAGAAAACCGCTTTCATTGGTTGTTTTTTCTTCAATATTTTTAAAAATAATTCCGTCTGTTGTTTGTGCCATAAAATTATCCGGCAATTTTGTATTTGGGCTTGCATTTGTAATTTTTGCAACAACAATTGCACTTGTTGCTTCGTTTTGAAATAGCCCAAGCTCTTCGCCTTTTATTTTTAAATGCTCGATATCTGCTGTTGAAACAAATGCATTATCTAAAATTACATCTATTTTTGTATCAATAATATTTGCAAGTTCATAGCTTACAGAACCTATAATGTCTTGGGTTAAGCCGCCCTCAATTCTTGTTGCGGCCGTTTTTAACCTTGAATTTATGCTTTGTCTAACCTCTTCCTTTGTTGTCATTTTTACTCCTTTATATAATCTATGTTTTGTTCAAAGCTTCCGTAAATGGTGCTAATAGTAAATGTTGCGCTAACTTTTGAGCCTTCTTTTTCAAATGTGAAATTATTAATTTCTTTTATATACGGATTTACAAGAAGCGCTTCTTCTATATATCTTTTAAGTTCAGATTTTAAAAGCGAATCTTTAAGGTGGCGCCCAAAAAGCTTTGTTATTTCGTTTCCGTAGTTTTTTGAATACGCCCTGTGGGAATATCTTGAAGTTTGTTTGTTTAAGGCTTTTAGCACCCAAATTTTAATTGCATCGTTTTTGGAAACAAGATAAAATTGCCCGTTTTTTGTTAAAAGCTCAAGCGTTTTTAAGCTTCTTGCAGCTTCATAAATTATTGGCAGTTCTTCTTCTTTGGTAGTTTCATTCAATGTTATTGGAATAAAATTAAAGCTCATCTTCACCTTCCGTTTCTTCTTTTTGTAAAATGTCTTTTGCGACTTTTGATAAAACCAAATATTGGTTATTTCCAAGCTCATAAACTGCAATTAAATCGTTCGGGTTTAAAATGTATATTGATTGCCAATTTTTGAAAAATTCATAAAAACTTTTTAAAAAATCAGGAATGCTGCCTTCAATAATTCCGGTGAAATTCGGGGAATTATAAGCTGTCGTGTTTGTAAAATTTTGGCTCTGTTTAATTGTTTCTGTATCAAGCTCAATTAAAGGAGATGTTAAAAGCGGGTGAATATAAACCGTATCATTTAATTTTGTGCCTATTTCAATTCCGTTGTATGTAAAAACAAACGGGTTAACGCTTTTAACGGTGCAAATTTTTACCCCCCTGAAATTAAGCCTGTCAATGTATTCTTCAAATGTATCTAAAATTTCTCCTGCCCAATTTTTCATAATTTCTTAAATTCTTTCTTTTAAATCAAGTTCCATTGTGTAGATGTTACCGTATGTGTGAATATCGTTTTTCACCGTAAAATAGCCTATTTTGTTGTTTTTGGGGTCAATAATTTTAATAACTGTACCTGACACAACATTTTCGTTTCCGATTGCAGTAATTTTTGCAATGTTTTCAAAGCCATCTTGGCTAAATTGTGCAGAAATAACATTTTCGCCAAGAATAAAATCTCCTTTGGAATTGTCTTTAAGCGGCAATAAAACCCCTATTGAAGAATCACTTTTTATATAAAGCTTAAATTCTTCGGTTTCATAAATATTTTTCATAAAAATTTCTAAAATGTCGTAATATGATAAATTGCCAAAGCTTATTACATTTAGTTTTTTTGTTAAGCTTGTTTTTATATCAAAAAAAATGTTAAAACCGCTAAGCAAATCGTTTAAACTTGCAGCAATGCTTCCCGTAAATCTTCCTGTTACATTTTTGTTTAAAAGAATTGAAAAATAATCGCTTGCTTCAATTTCAACCAATTTTTTATCTTGATTGTAATTAATTTTTGTAACGAAACCGCTAAAAACATTCTTGTTGTCATCATTTTTTATTTTAACGCCGGAGCCTATTTTTGCCTTATATTTTTCAAAATCAGGGTCTGCTTCATTGTAAATAAAAGAAAAGATTGCGCTTCTTGAAACAAGGCTCAGACATCCCCTAACGGTTGCCCCTTTTATTACTGTTTTTATTTCATTGTCATCTATGATAAATTTCATTTATGCCCCCTTGGTTGAAAGCCTAAAGCCTTCATAAGTTGCGTTTGGATCAATAATGCCGTTATTTTGGGCTAAAATTTTGTAGTCGAGCTCATATTTATCTGCAATTGAATATATAGTGTCTTTAGATGTCATTAAAATAAAACTCGGGGTATTTATTGAATTATTTCTTGTTATAAGCCCGTTAGAGGCAATTGTTTTGTAGGTTGGGTTTCTGTATTCCAAAAGCTCTAAAATATATGGTTTCGAAGATGTACTTTCTCTTATTGTTTGGCTAAAGGCCGCAACCATACAATCAAGGTTTAATTCATCATCAATAACAAGCCTTATTTTTGTTTTGCTTTCTGCCCATTTTTTCAAAATAGAAATGGCTTTTTCAAGCGAAAATTCGTTTTCAATGTATGTGGAGCCATCGCCTGAAATATATGTAATTCCTGAATATGTTTCAAAAATGCTGTTGTTTTCGGGTAAAAAATGCGATAGGGTGATTCTTATAGGTTTATGGTATGCCATAATATTTACTTCGCCAAAACCAAGAATTTCATAGGTATCAAAGCTTTTTTCATATTTAATCTCAATGCTTTTTGGATTAATGGGAAGCACAATTTGCTCTTCGTTGTTTTCAGAATAAAGCATAATGTTTAATCTTTTTGTTGCCATTTTTTAATTCCTTAAATTTAATATTTTCCTGCGATTGTTTTGTTTTTGGCCGCATTTTTCAAAGCCTCCGCAAGCAATGTGCCAAAATCTTCCATATTGAATATTCCGTTTTTTTCTTCAAAGGCTGTTGTTTTTGAATTTATTTCTTTTTGAACGGTTTTAAATTCATTGATTGCAACTTTGCTTGTTGTATTTTGACTGTTAAATTCATTGGAAAAATTTTGAATATTGTTGTTTGTTATATTTGGCGGAATATAAGAAAAAGCCGCTTTATTTGTGTTTTCAAAATTAAAAAATTCGTTTCTTGCCGTATAAAAATTTTTTATATTTTTTGCAAAATTGTTTAAAATGCTTACTTGCTGCGGTTTATTTTCATTAATTTTTTCATTTTTTTGTTCATTATTTTTTCTTTTTTCTTCACCGGTTATTTTTCTGTAAGCAGTTTCTTCTTTCAAATTGTGTAAATTTTCGTTTAATACTGTATATTCGCCTTCAATTTTGCTTTCATTTGGCTTTTTGATGGGGAATAATTCCCCATCATTGCCTTCTTTTTTCAAGCTTTCTTCAATTTTTTTATATGGTTTAACAAGCTCAAAAAATTTATTTATTTTGTTATAAATATCGATTAACAATTTATATCCTCTATATTTTTCAAATAATTTACGTATAGAAAAATTTTTTCAACTTGGCTTAAATTAAGGATTTTTTCGGGCAAAATGCCAAATTTTAAGTAACAGGCACAAAGCCCGAGTTCAAAATCCTTTTTTAATGCTTTTTTTGAAATTCAACTTCCTCCTGAAAAACAGCCTTTGGATTTAAGTTGTTCTTTTCTATAATAAATTCCATTATCTTCAGAATATCCTCAGGCTCAAAAAGCATTTCTATAACTTCCAAATAGGTTTTAATATAGCCGTTTTCTTTTGCTTTCAGTGCAACATCTTTTAGTTTTAAAGATTTGTATATAACAGGCTTCATCCATTCGTAAATTTCGCCAAAGTTGCCTTTTTCACTTGTTTTCAGTGAAAACATCAAATCGAGTTTTTCGCTTCTTGTAAGCCCCTCAACTTCGAAAATTTCATTTTTTATTTCAAGTGAAAATTTTTCTTTTTTGTTTTTGCTAAGATAATTAGCTTCAATTTGATTTAATAAATTTTCAACATTTTTCATTTTTAATCATTCTCGCTAATTAAATCAACAACAATAATATCCGATGCTCTGAATTTAAAGGTTTTTTCGATTAATGTGCCTTTTTGCCAGTTTGCAAGCAGGAATTCATCAAATGTAACACCGTTTATTGTGTAACCTTCTTCTTTTCCGTTTGCAGCAGGGTCTGCCAAGTTGCATTCAATTGTAAACCTTGCATTTGTGTTTTTAAGATATTTGTTGCAAAGTTCAGTTGATATGGAATTAACTGCTTCAAAGGCTAATTCGCCCGTATATTGAACCGAAACTGCTTGCCTGTCAACGGTAAAGCCCACAATAACATCTTCATAAGTCGGAATTACTCTTAAATTTATATATTTCAAAATGCCGATTTCTTCGCCATCAAGCCATACTCTGCCGTATGTACCTCTAAGTGCTGCTTCAACGGTTGTCATATTTATATTTCCTCACTTTCTAACCCTTGAAAAAGATAAAAACCAAGGTTTAAATCTTCCATACAATCTGTCGGCGAACAAACGCCGTCTAACATTACATAAGAGCCCGTGTTGTATTGAACAATATCCTGATAGCTCATATTTTCGGTATTAACGCCTTTGGCTTCTATATAAGCCTTTATTTTTTCGTAGCTTAAATAAACTTCATTATCATTTGCTTCATCTAAAAGGCCTTCATTTGCAAGGCTTTTTAAATATGTATTAACGGCACCAATGAAGCGTTTTTTGTTTGCGTAGCTGTTAATATATTTGCCTACATAACTTTGTCTAAATGTTGAAACTATATCGCCTGCAATCATATCCATGATGTTTACAACTCTTATTTTTTGGAATGCTTCCGTTACACCGTCCGTTAAAGTTACAAGCGAATTGACCCCGCGGCCGAATTTAAAGCTGCCATCTTGATATATAACAACCAAATTGCCTTCTTTAACTGCTTCATCCGCATCAATAGAAACATTGGCATCAACAATTTCATTTAATTCAAAATAAGTTAACGATCTGCTGTTATTTAGCCCTGCCAATACACCAGCTATTCTTGCCGTATATTGAGAGGCGGTGATTGTTTTTGTTTCATTGTTATTTGAAATTTTTATATCATCAGATTTAAAATTAATGATATAGTTTGAATCCATTCCTTCCATATTTGCAAAAATTGCAATGGAATAATTATTTTTTTCTCGTTTTGAATTAATATAATTTTTTATTGCAGCAGCTTCGCTTTCAATTGCATCCGGATAGATAAGAATGTAGTTATTGTACTTATCGAGTTTGTTTGTTAAGTTCAAAATTTCTTCTTCTTTTTTTAATACGGTAACTTTTTTGGGGTTTCCCATAAAGCAAAGCTCAAGAGTCAGATAATTTTCGGGGGTAAAATCATCTGTTGAAACTTCGTTTAAACCCTGATATGACGTTTGGTCTGTTTCTGAATCTAAAACCAAAATAACCTCTCCCCTTGCCTGTCTTTTAATTGCTGATATGGCAAGCTCTTTAAAGGTTACGGTAAAACTTGGTTGTTTATCGGGCATTTTTGTTCTCCTTTATACTAAAATCAAGTTCTTGCATAAGTTCATATTCTTTGTTTTCTTCGTTTATATAAAAATTCAGTTCAAAATTCATAATAAGCATTTTATGGCTTACCATAAAAAATACATTATCTGTTGCTATTTTTTTGTTTTTAAATTCGATAACAGGCAAAAGCGATTTTGATAAAACTTCCTGAAGCTCAAAAAGTTCATCCGGTTTGTTTTCATTGCTTTTCATTCCGCACAATTCAAAAACAAGCTTGCAAAACCTTTTGTTTAAGTTGTCTTGTGCTTGAATTTTAAAATCTTTTAAGCCAACAAAAATAAAAGGAAATTTTGTATGTTTAATTTCGTCAAAATGAAAAATAATGCTGTTATCAACTTTAACGATGGCATTTTTAATTGAATTTTTAATTTCATTAATTAACATTAAAATCACTTTCTATAATTTTTTCTTGTCTGCATTTAATTTGAATTGAAAAATTATAAAATTTTATTGCACCTGCATAGAGTGTGTAGTTTTCATTTTTAGATGTTTTTACTTTCAATTGGTCATTTTCTTTAATCTGAATATTTTCATCAAAATTAAGGTAAATCATAAATTCGGAATTAAGAAAAGAAACATTTTGAAATTTTGAGGTGTTGTTCAAATTTACAGATAGATGGCAGGGGATATTTTCATAAATTGTTTCAAAATTTTTAACTGCTAAATTATCTTGAATTTCATAAATTTCTCTTTTAACGGTTAAAAGGTCATTTTTGAACATCTTCCACCCCCTTTATAACTTTGAATGAATCAAGCCTGCCGAAGAAGGGCGATACATTTGAAAAAGAAACGGAAATATCGCCCTCGCTGTAGGATTGAATTTTTGCACCATTTGCAATATCAAGTTTTAAGCAGTCTGATATAACGGAAACAACCGAAGCAAACATATAATCTTCTATTTTGTTTCTGTTCAGATAAGAAAGAATTTCATTAATTAAAGCTTCTATTTTAAGCTTTATAATTTCGTTTTCTTCCTCGTTGTTCATTTTTAAAACCGCTTCTATTATTTGTTCGTTTTGCATATTCAATTCCTTTATTCTTCGGTAACAGACTTTTAGTTATTTCTAAGCAATTTTATGTACATAAATTGCGGCTGCTTTGTTGCTTAAAACAAATGCGTCGTGAATTATTCTTCCTTCAACAAGCGACCCTGAAACTCCCGGTGGGTTTGTGTGAATTTTGTATTCGTTTAATTTAACGGGTGCACAAAGTGCTGATGGGTGAGTAACAACAAAATTAACGTTTTCCGTAAAATAGCTTGTTGGCGCTACAATAACAGGAACACCATCAATTTTGCCTACTTGGCCGTTTAAAACAATTTGCTGGCCAAGGTCTGAATTTTTGATAAATGTTTCATCCAATTTTAAAAATTTATAAAAAGAAGGTGTTACAAGCGCAATTCTGCCTACAATAGGAACTTTGTTATCTGATAATGTTTCCATTGCAGATAAAAATTGTTCATAAGCATTTGATTTTGTTGTAGCAGCTGTTGTTGTGGTTTTTGCACCTTCAATTAATTTTGAAATACGGTAAATATCAATTTCGGGAATTACAACTTCGTCTAATTGACGTCTTAAAGCTGCCCCTGCAGATTTTACGCCCTCTTGCCCAAGCTCATAAGCTTTATCAATTGTAAATGTGAAAGCTTTGTCTTGAGTTAATGTTAAAGATTGTACGCTATCGGATAATTCATCCGGTGTGCCGTATCTTTGTGTGCCCGATTTAACATAATCGGAAAGTTCGCTTGTTTCAATTGAATAAATTTTTACGGTGTCAACGCCCGTCCAATCATAGTCAAAATTGATAATTGAATTTGTAAGCGAACCGAGTTTAAATCTTTCATCAACTTTAGATGAATACTTTAATGCTAAATTTGCGGTCATATTTTTTCCTTTCCTTCCTTATAATTTGTTTGAATCAAAACCTTCTATAAATGCATCATATTCACTGTTTTTAGATGTTTTTGGCAATGGTGCATTTGAACAATTTTGGAAAATTTCTTTTTTTGTTTTTTCAATATAGCTTTTTAAAATTTCAATTTTTTCTTTTGTTTTTTCCATATCCAAAGGAACATAAACAAGCTCTAATATGTCTTTTTCAAGCCCTGCTTCTTTTAACATAGAAGAAACTTCTTCTTTTTGTTTTGTGGTCAAACATTCGTTTTCTTTTTCCTGATACTTTGACTTCAATTCCTCAAGTTCCATTTTTGCAACTTCAAGCTCCGTCATGTTGGCTTTTTGGCTTTCTTTTTGAAATTCTTCTTTCATCAGGTTTTCTTTTTCAAGAAATTCTTCTTCAAGCTTTTTTTTGAATTCTTCAAAATCTTTTTCGGAATAAAGCTTTTCGTTTTCGTTTTTGTTTTTGTTTTCTTCCATTTACCTTTCCTTTCTTTTTAAGGTTTTTTGAAACCCCTCATAGTTTTAATTATAAGGGTTCGAAAATCGGGCATTATTTTTGGGGCTAAAGTGCTTGTCTTTTCTTAAATACAGCGAAATTGCAAGGTTAATTAATTCATTCCTTGTAATGTTTAATTTTTTTGATGAACTTTCAAGCTCTGAATACGACAAAATGGGCAAAGAAACGTAAAAATTTACATATTCCATGCTTTTTACTCCTTAAAAAGTCTAACTCCATTAAGCTATAATCTTATCCGACAATAGCCCGAGGGAATATTAACCAATACGGCAATATTACAAAAGCTTTTGTTTAATTCAATTCCAAAAAAAGAGCTTCAAATAGAGCGGTTTTAGCTTTGGCAAAAATTTTAAAAAATACATTTTTTGTATTAACAATTTGTAATAAAAGTTTGCAAAAAAAGCATAATTAGTGTATATTAATAATGTTGTTAATGCTTCGGATAGTATGCGAATGGGTAGAAATACCCTTTTTTTTCCCTCATTTTTCGAAATACTTCTAAAAGCAATAAAAAACCCGTGTAACCTAAGCTACACAGGCATTTTATTTTAAACTTTTTTAAACTAACGGTGCTGTTTTATAGTTCATTGCAACATTTACGCAAGAACAAATGAAAATTATTGTAAATACAATGAAAATAAAACCTGCAAACCCTTTTTGAACATCTGCAAATAAAACATTTTTAGATTTTTTTAGGGCTTGTGTTTCTTTGAATTCTTTGTTAAAAGGTGCTTCCGGCAATTTTGTTTCAAGATATTCGAGCACTTTTGCATATTTAACTTTAATTAAAATTTGATACGAATCAATATTAAGCCACCATAAAACGGAAACCGCAATGCCAAACGCTGCTGTTATTATAAGCTGAATAATTCCCGGGGAAAGCGCATAGAAAACGTATGTCATAGCAAGTAATACAAAAGAAAAAACAAAATAAAAGCGGTTTGTGGCAAAATGCCTGTTTATAAATTGTTCTTTTGCATCCGAATAAACTTTATATTGTCCTAAAATTATCTCTCTATCGTCCATTTTGACCTCCAATTTTTAATAAAGTATATTCTTGACGGACTTTTTTTGCAAGTTGTTTACAAAAAACCTTTTATACTTCATATTTATCAACCATAACGAAATTTTCATTTTCCCCGTATAGGGAAACAACATTTTTTCCGTTTCTTTTTGAATGATACAGGGCTTTATCTGCAGCATCAATAATATCTTGTGCCGTAATTGCATCATTCGGGAATTGAGCTATGCCCATTGAAACAGTTGTTGTAACAACTCTATCATCATTTGTGTTGACTTTTAGGTTTGCAATATTTTTTCTCAACCTTTCTGCAATAATGCTTGCACCTTGCTTTGTGGTTTCAGGAAGCAATATAACAAATTCTTCGCCCCCATATCTTGCGGCAACATCTATTTTTCTTACGGTTGTTAAAATTTGGTTCGAAACTTCCCTTAAAATTTGGTCGCCAACCAAATGGCCGCAAGAATCGTTAATTAGTTTAAAATCATCTATATCAAGCATAATAACGGACATGTTGTGCTTATATCTTGTGCAGCGCCTTACTTCGTTTTCAAGCAATGTCATAAAGTGCCTGTTTATATAAAGCTTTGTAAGCCCGTCTTTTGTTGCAAGCTCATATAATTTTGCATTGTCTATTGCAATTGCAGCCTGATTTGCAAGGCTTGTCATAAATTCCAAATCTTTTTGGTTGAATAAAAGGTCATATTTTTTGTTTGAAATGTTAATAACACCAATAGCTTCGCCTTTTGTAATTAAAGGAACGCAAAGAAGCGATTGAACATTTGCAGGAGAACCTTTTGAAACAAACCTCGGGTCATTTACACCTAAGTTTGTAATAATTGCTTTTCTTTCCAAGAAAACTGTGCCCGCAATGCCTTCGCCAACTTTAATTTTGGTGCATTGAATAGTGCCATTGTTTATGTTATCTTCAACTCTTTTATCGTTCAAACCGTAAACAACCTTAACTTGCAAGGTATTTGTGGAATAATCATAAAGCATTAAAGAGCCTTTTTCTGCATTTAAAATGTCGATTGCTTTTGATAAAATAACCTGCAAAAGCCTTTTAAGGTCATCAATAAAGTTAACGGCTTGTGAAATATTATACAGAATTGAAACATTGTATAAAGATTGTTGAAGGTCTTCAATTTTTTTGTTTTGTTCTTTTTGAAGCATTAACTTAATGAGCATTGGCTCAATATATTCAAAAACTCTGTTTAAAAACTTTTCGCAATCTTTTATTCTGTCGTCTTGGCCTTCATTTCCCATAAAACAGAAACAAACGGGGCAGTTATCATCACGGTTGAAAAATGCCCTCATATATTGGATGTTAAGGTCGCTTAATCCGGTTTGTTCCCAAAAACCGCCATACATTTTTTTGTTTTCTTCTGTTTCAATTTTTATTAATTTGTTGTCTGTTAATATTGAAAACAAAGCTTCATTTTCATATTCAAAATATTTGTCGCTAAACGGCAATTGGTTTGTGGGGATATTTCTAAAAACATTTTTTTCTAATGCAAAAAAGTAAATGTGTTTTGTTCTTAAGTAATCTGATAAAAAATTTGAAAGTTTTGAAACCAAATCGTCGATACTGATTGCATTAGAAGCAATGGCGCTTATTTCAAACATTCGGTTTAATTCAACCAAAGAATTTTCAATTGAGGATATCTTATCAGTCATTAAAAAAAAATTTCCTAATTTTGCATTCTAAGTGTATTATAAAGTAAGATTCAAATAATGACAACAAAATAAGATACGCAATTTATATGAAAAAAAATATTTTAAGACAATGCAAAGGGTGCAGAAATGTTAAAAACAGGGAAGAAATGCTTAGAATTACCCTTTTTAACAATTCCCTTTTTATAAATCCAAATTCTAAAATCACGGGCAGAAGCATTTACGTTTGCAAAAATGAAGATTGCATTAAGAATTTAATTAAAACAAAAGGAATTAAAAGGGGCTTGAAATTTAGTGATGGCGAAATTATAAAAGAAACTGAAGAAAAGCTTAAAAATTTTTTAATTTTGCCCTAAAATAACCTTTTTTTGTTACAATATTTTTTGTAATAGATTGGATAACATAATGGAAAATAATTTTTTACTTGAAATTTTAGTTCAGGAGCTGCCTTATCAGTTCATACCAAGTGCCGAAAAACAATTGGCAGATATTTTTAAAAAGCTTTTAGATGACAATAAATTAAGCTTTGATAAAATTAAAACCTACGCCACACCAAGGCGCCTTGCGCTTTTAATTGAAAATCTTCAATTAAACCAACGAGACATTGTAAAAGATGTTAAAGGCCCTATTTTAAATGTTGCGCTTGATGAAAACGGCAATTTTTCACCTGCAGCTTTAGGGTTTGCAAAGAAAAACGGCATAAGCCCCGATTCTTTATATAAAAAAGACAACTACATTTGGGCAAAAGTTGAACAAAAAGGCAAAACCGCAAAAGAAATTTTGGAAGAAAACATTGCGCCATCTGTTATGAAGCTTCAAGGTGCCCATTTTATGAGATGGGGCTATTTTGAAACAAAATTTTCAAGGCCTGTTGAAAACCTTGTTGCAATTTTAAATAATGAAGTTTTAAATGTTGAAATTTTTGGAAAAAAAGCAACAAACAAAACAAAAGGCCACAGGTTCTCCAAAATTAAAGAAGTTGAAATTACAAACCCCAAAAATTACGTTGAAATTTTAAAAACAGCAAATGTTTATGCAGACCCTATTGAAAGAAAACAATTAATTGTTGAGCTTGCAACAAAAAAAGCCAATGAAGTTAATTGCACAATTGATTTTTCAAAATTGGATGATTTATTGGATGAAGTTACATATATAACGGAATTCCCTGTTCCCGTTGTTTGTGAATTTAAAAAAGAATATCTCCAAATTCCGGATATTGTAACGGTTACTGTTATGTCAAAACACCAAAGGTATTTTCCTTTGTATGAAAAAACAGGAAAACTTTCAAACAAATTTATTACAATGGCAAATTTTGTCGGCACCGATGAAGAATCTTTTGAAAATATTAAAAAAGGCAACCAAAGGGTAATTTCAGCCCGCCTTGAAGATGGCAAATTTTTCTATGATGAAGATATTAAAACTAAATTAATCGAAAAATTACCCGCTCTTAAAGGAATGACCTTCCAAAGAGGGCTTGGAACTTTGTTTGATAAAACGGAAAGAATTGAAAAACTTTCATCTTTTATAGCTGATGAATTAAATATTTCTGATAAAACAGACATTTTAAGAGCTGCAAAACTTTCAAAAGCAGACCTTTCAACAAAGCTTGTTTTTGAATTTACCGAGCTTCAAGGCTTTATTGGTGAAAACTATGCTCTAAAATCAGGTGAAAAAGAAAATGTTGCACTTGCAATTAAAGAACATTATTTCCCCTTGAGCGCAAATTCAGAACTTCCTTCTAAAATTGAAGGGCAAATTGTTTCAATTGCAGATAAAATAGACACAATTGTTGCTGTCTTTTTATCAACACAAGGCGATAAAAAGAAAAAGCGCCCCACAGGCTCAAACGACCCTCTTGCAGTTAGGCGTGCAATTATTGGCGTTTTAAAAACAATCATAACTTTCAATTTAAAAATAGATTTAGAAAAAGTTATTAACTATTCAATCGAATTAATTTCAAAAGAATTTGATATAACGGTTGAAAACGTTACATTTAATGAAATTTTAGCCTTTATGTACGGCAGGTTAAATGTTTTATATGAAAAAACCTTTAATTATGACGTTTTGCTTGCTACAGAAAGTTTGAAACCTTTTAAAAACCTTAATGAATGGCTAAAAAGAACAGAAGCCGTTAATAATTTTGTAAATGCAAAAGACACGGTCAAAATTTTTGAAACAATAAACAGGGTTTTAAAAATTACTAAAGGAAATAAAGTTGAAGGAAAACCTGATGAAGCTTTATTTAACAATGAAGAAGAAAAAGCTTTATATAGCGTAATTTTAAATTCGCCTGAAATTACTTATCAAAATATAAATGAAATTGAAAGGTTTATTGAACCTTTGAATTTATTCTTTGATAAAGTTCTTGTAATGGATAAAGACGAAAAAATTAAGAATAACAGGCTGAAATTATTGAATATTTTGGCTGAAAAATTCAACCTTGTTTGTGATTTTTCAAAAATTTCAACAAAATAAGGGGTAAAAAATGAACATTCTTTTTGTTACCGATTTATGCCCGATAACTAAAGAAGAATGGGGGCTTCCTTCTACTTTGTTAAATTTTATTCTTGATTTTAAAGCCTTGGGGCATAATGTTGCCTTGTTAAGGCCAAATGTTCTTTTAAACGTTTTAATCAGAAAAAGAAAAATTTTAGTGGAAGGTGAATATGAATATAAAGGGGTAAAATGCATTAATAAAAACTTTTTAACCCCGTTTTTTAATGAAAGCCAATTTAATTTTTTAAAAAACCAAAATTTTGATGTAATTTTATCTCATATGCCATCAGGGGTTTTAGCTGCAAATAAAATTGCAAAACTTTTGAAAATTCCATATTTTGCATCGGTTCATTCAAGCGATATTGAAGTTTTAAAAAGTCCCAAATATTCATTTTTATGGTATAGCATAAAAAAAGCGTATAAAGAAGCAAAACTCACCCTTCCAAGGTCTTATTGGCTAAAAGACGAAATAGAAAAAATAATTCCCGAATTAAAAAATAAAACCTATATAATTCCATCAGGAATTGAAGAAAAATTTTATATTGAAAGAGAAAAAATTTTTGAAAAATCTCAAGAAATTTTATCTTCCCCTTTAAAAATTTATGCTGCAGGAAGTTTTATAAAAAGAAAAAACTTTGAAAATTTAATTAAAGCAATTTCAAATTTTGATGATGTTGAGCTTGTTATATCAGGCGATGGCAAGGAAAAAAACAAGCTTTTAAAATTAACCAAAAAATTAAAGCTGCAAAAAAGAATATTTTTTACAGGCAAAAGAAAAAGAGAAGATATTTTGAATTTAATGGAAAAAACCCCCGTTTTTATTTTGCCTTCTTTGAAGGAAACATTTGGAATGGTTTATCTTGAGGCCATGGCAAAAGGCTGCATTGTTGTCTGTTCTAAAAATTCAGGCATGGCAGGCTTTATAAAAAATGATTTTAACGGTTTTTTAATTGAACCTTCTATTTTGGGCATAAAAAACGTAATAGAAAAAATTAAAAACCTGAAAAACCCAGAAACAATTATGAATAATGCGCTTGATACGGCACTTTCGATGGAAAGAATAAAAATGAGTGAAAATTACATTAATATAATTCAAAATATTCTTGTTTAAGATATAATCAAAGAAAAAGTAAATATAAGGAATAAGAAAATGCAAGCAAGAAGAGCTTCAAGAGAATTGGCTTTAATATTATTTTCTCAATTGGGAAAAGATTTACATAAATATAATTCAACTGATTTTAAAGATATAGTTTTAAATTCGGTAAGAACCTTAATTGGTAATTCACAAGATGAATTGCAAGTAGTTACAAGTGAATTAACAGAAATTAAAGCGTTTATCGAAGAATATGAAAATAACCACAAAGATAACTTAGAAAGGCCGATAGATGCCCTTAATATCCCTGTAAAAATTCCTATGACAGATGATATGATGAATAAAATCGATACTTTGTTGTCATCTGCAGAAAAGACAATTTCAGCATTAGATGTTGCGGAATTAAGCATTTTATCAGACAGAAACGAAGTTAAACGCTATGTTGAACAAATTTTTAAAGTTTATAAAGAACATAACGAAGAAATTGATGAAATTATTAAAAATAATGCAATCGGCTGGGATATAAACAGATTATTTAAAATAGACAAAGACATTTTAAGAATTGCAATTGCAGAGCTTGTTTATATTAAAGATGCGCCTGTTAAAGTTATTATTGATGAAGCGCTGGAACTTGCCAAAAAATATTCAACAGATGAATCTCCTTCATTTATAAACGGCATTTTAGCTAAAGTAGTTGAATCTTATGTTTAATTTTTTCAAAAAAAATGAACCTGAACAAAACCTTGAAACTGAAAAGAAATCTGCTTTTCAATCATTTAAAAATGCGGTTTCAAAAACATCCGATGCGCTTGTTTCAAACATTTTAAACATTGTTTCAAACAATGAAAAACTTGATGAGTTTATTTTGGATGACATTGAAACCCAGCTTATAAAGGCAGATTTGGGCGTAGATTTGGCAGTTTCAATTGTTGAAAAGATTAAAGAAAAAGACGTTAAACCAAGCAACATAAAAGAATTTTTAAAGGCCGAATTTGAAAATATTTTAAATGAAGCAGGTTCAAATAAGCTTAATTTTTCATCGGATAATTTAAACATTTATTTTGTTGCAGGGGTAAATGGTGCAGGCAAAACAACCCTAATAGGCAAACTTGCCCATAAATTTAAAACGGAAGGCAACAAAGTTTTGTTGGCTGCAGGCGATACATTTAGAGCTGCTGCGGAAGAACAGCTTGATATTTGGTCACAAAGGGCAAATGTTGACATTGTAAGAGAAGATAAGGCAGATTCAGCCTCTGTTGTATATAGAGCAATAGAAAAAGCACAAAATGAAGGCTACAACGTTCTTATAATAGACACTGCAGGCAGGCTTCAAAATAAATTTAATTTAATTGAAGAACTTAAAAAAATTAAAAATGTTATAAATAAAAAAGCGCCAAATGCTGTTTTGGAAAGCATTTTGGTTTTAGATGCCAATTTAGGGCAAAACGGTTTAAGCCAAGCAAAAGTTTTTAGAGAAGCAATTGATTTAACTGCTTGCGCCTTAACAAAGCTTGACGGCTCATCAAAAGGCGGGGTTATTTTTTCAATTGCAAAAGAATACAATATTCCCGTTAAATTGGTTGGCATTGGTGAAAAAATAGACGACCTTAAAAACTTCGATAAACAAGAATTTATTCAAGCAATTTTTGGTTAGAATTAAATATTTCCGTCATATCTCGGGTCTTCAGGGTCAAGGTAGCAACCGCCGGGGAACGAATACATATTATATGGCGGGTAATCTGTGGCGCTTGAATATCTTGTTTGTTCAGGTTCCGGTTCTTTGCCCTTATGGTAATTGGGGTTGTAATCCATGCGGCAAAGGTTTGTATATTGTGTTTCTTGCCCTTTTTCTTTTGTTTTGCTGGTGCTAAAGTGTTCTTTAATATATGGTGTACCATATTTATTTATTTCATTATTTGCTCTTGACATGCTGCACCTTGGCAAACCTGCTTCATTCGACATTGTTGGAATATAGCCTTTTCTCATAAGCAAAATAAGATCATCGGTAGATTCTATTCCTTCTCTTTTGCTTTCGCTTATGAGTGGTATATTATCTGCAAAATAAAGATATTTAATGCCGTCATCAAGCGGTGATTCCGTGCCGGGGTTTGCTGCTTTTCCAAATCCTTCAAGTTTATTTCTTACTTTAAAATATAATTTTGCCATGTTGCCTGTGCCTTTTTCTTTGTCAAGTCTGCTGCAGGCTTTTGGAAATGACCTTGCTATTGAATCATGGAATTCAGGAAAAATGGTTTGTGTTTGCTGGTAACAAGCAAGAGTTGAAATGCACACGGGAACCATTGCACTTATGGCTTTATCCGTTGCTCTTGAAGTGTCATAAGAAAAGCGTTCAAGGTTTTCGGGGTTATTTCTTGTTAAGCATTCCGCAATAGGTTCTAATAATTCGTATGCTATTTCATCATTTTCATTTAAAACACCCTTTGTTAAACCATACGGCCCATATAAGCAAGGCGGTTCAGGTTTTAGGCTCGGTTTTTTTGCCGTTTGATTTCTGTTAAAAAACCACCCCTGAAAAGCAATGTTGTTGGGGCTATTGTTCAAATTAGTTTCCTTGTTTTGTCCTATATTTGAAATTGAATTTGTTTTGTTAAAGTTATTTTTTCTTTTAACATCAGGTTTACAAAAAAGCCCTATTTTTTCAACAGATAATCCCATATTTACACCTTCTTTAACATGTGGCAAAACCAGATTTTAAGTATATCAATTTTATCAAATGAATATTTTCTTTGCAAGAAAGAGGCAAAAATTAGAGTTAATATTTATTAATATTTTTATCCCGAAAAGCTTTTTCAGTAAAGGGTTATGCCCCAATTTAAAATGCCGGAATTTAAAACCTTTACAATTAATATTAAGGAGGGTTTTTTATGTATAGAATTATTGCCGATAACAAAGAAATTAATGCAACCAATTTATCCGAGTGGCTTGTTGAATATAAAAATTTAATATTGCCAAAAAGAAAATTATTGGGTGATTACTACGACGGAAAAAATGAAATTATTAAGCAAAATGCGGTTCAAGGCAGGCCGAATTATTCAATAAACGTGAATATGGCAAAATATATTACAGATGTTGCAACGGGCTACACTTTTGGAAAACCTTTAACATACAGTATTTCAAAAGAAGAAGGAAAAAAAGCGCTTGAAAATTTGGCCTTAGTAAATTCTGAAAATTATGCGGAAGAACTTGATTACCATATAGGCGGTGATATGTCTGCTTATGGAGTGGGGTATCAGCTGGTTTATCCCGATAAAAATTCAAAAACAGGCGTTAAATATAAAAGGCTGGAACCATTAAGAACTTTTATGGTAACGGATAATTCAATAGAAGAGAATGTTTTTTGTGCAATATATTTCCACGATTATATTGAAAACAAACAATGCAAAACAAGAGTTTATCTTTGGGATGAAGAAAATGTTTATACATTTGACGGCTTTTCAAATTCTTTTTCGCTCTCAACTAAAACAAAACATTTAATGGGGCAAATTCCCGTTATTGAATCTTTGAATAACGATGATGCATTTGGCGATTTTCAAATGGTTCTGGATTTATTGGATTCTCTAAACTTGATGATTTCAAATAACACAGATGACCTTCAGTCTGTTTCAAATGCTATTTTGGCCGTAAATGGCGGTAAACTTGGCGAAGAAGAAATCAAGCAGATAAATAAATATAAAGTTGCAAATTTGCCAACAGGTGCTAATATGCAGTGGGTTATTAAAAACACAAATACAGAAGGTGTTTTGGGGCAAATTAAATATCTTTTGAATTTTATTTTTCAAATTTCAATGGTGCCCGATTTATCCGATGATGCTTTTGCAGGCAACTTATCAGGTGTTGCAATGCAATTTAAAATGTGGGGAATTGACCAATTGTGGACATCTAAAATAAGAAAATATAAAACCTCAATAAATAAAAGAATTAAAATGACGCTAAGAATTCTTGGAATAAATGAAGCCTTAGCAAACGATATTCAAGTTAATTTTTACAGGAATTTGCCCGAAAATATGGCGCAAGATTATGAAATTGCAAAAAATTTATCAGGTGTAATTTCTCTTAAAACATTGTTAAAAAATCTTTCAATAGTTCAAGATGCAGAAGAAGAATATAAATTAATAAAAGAAGAAAAGCAAAATAATCAACCGGACCAACCTAATCCCCAAACCCCATAAACTTCTTATTTTGAAGGGAGTGGTGGCACGCATCCTATAAACGCACATTGCACTTCGAATTTTGAAGTGCATTTTTTTATAAAAAATTGTGGTAAAATAGTTGTATGAAAAAGATTTTTATATTGTTACCGTTAATTTTATGCCTTACCATAACACAAGTTTATGCGCTTAATTTTGGCATGTATAAACCCGAAGAAGATTATGGACTTATAGACGGTTTTAAAATTAATGCCGGCAAAAAAGACAGAGCCGAAGGCAAGGAATTTATTCAATTAAGGTCTGATATCCCCGAGGAAAAAGCAAGGCTTGAAAAAGAAAAAGCTTCTTATGAAGCAAACAAAGACCAAAAAGCAGATGATGAGTATCAAATGTTCAAGTTTATGCTGGATGATACCATTCCTTTTTAACTGGCATTTTCTGTTTGCAAAAGTTTACAAATTTGCACTTTTATTTATTTTTCTTCAAACTGTGGAATATTACTATTGTAAAATAAAGGAAAAGAAAATTGAATAAAAAAGGTGCATTTACTCTTGCTGAGGTTTTGATAACTTTAGCGATTATTGGTGTCGTAGCTGCAATTTCAATACCAAGTGTAATTTCAAACACACAACAGCAGGAATTTAAAACCGGTTTAAGAAAAGCAGTTTCTGTTTTAAATTCCGCAATAACAATGAATATGGCGATGGAAAGCGAAACACCCTATGATAACGCCAATTTGTTCGGATATCTTCAAAGACATATGTCTGTTATGAAATCAACAACCGATATGTCTACTTGGTTTGTTGTTGAATCAGCTAACGGCAAATACATTGTAAATTCAGCCTTTTATACAACAGATGGCATGAGATATGAATTTAGAAATTATAAAGGCGTTGAAACTTCTGCTGCAAAGGGCGGCGTATTCAGATTATATGAAACGGGCGAACCCATTTGTATAGCAGGCACTTCATCACGTGGTTTAAATGTCGATAATGAAAGAGATTTTGATATAAACCACTGTGGCGGCTGCGGCAGCTTGGGGATGCCAAATAATCCTTATGGAACAACAAAACCCCCTTGTATGATTATGGTTGATGTAAATGGTGACCGAAAACCAAACCCTGCAAACATTAATTGCAGATATACATCTTGCATTAAACCTTATAAATATTCAGACCCTCTTGGTTTAAAGCTTACGGATTTATTTACGATTATGATAACGGACAGAGAAGCAATTCCTTTTGGTGTTGCTGCTCAAAGAGCAATGTATCAGGCACAAGCAAAAAAATAAAATTTTATTATATATGCTGAATTTTAATAAACGGCTAGTTTGAGGCTTTTTCAAAAAGTTTTTCATATAACTGACAGTTTAAATTTTCAAGCTCATTTTTATACCAAGCCAAAAATTCTGATTCTTTAACCATATTGCGCCTTTCGCCATATGAAAGTTTTCCGCCGTTTATAATTTTTGAAGCTTTGTTTTGGGCTATGGATGATTGGTACAAAGCGTTTAGAGAATAAAATAAAGATTCATATTTGCATCCTTCCATATATACCTCTCTTGCCGCTTTTAAGCTTTTCATAATTTCTTGTTTTGTTTTGTGATAATCTTTTATATCTTTGTATGTTACTGATTTAATAGGTGAAACAAAACATTGCGTTTTTCTCAGCTCTGTTATCACAGAGCCCATTCTCTTGGAAATATTGTCTTCCGTTTCTTCTTCAAAACCGAATAAAACATCTGTTCCTGATAACATTGAATATATATCAGGAATTTCTCTGTGCTTCAGATGTCCGGTTTTAATGAAAGTTGTGCCAATATCATCCATATAATTTCTCGGCGATTGTTTGGCATTTCTTAAAATCCATTCAAATGCGCTGTTGTTTCCATATCTTCCTGCAAGCTCGTTTTTCATTAAAGAGCGCCAAAAAAGCGCATTTTCTTTTTCATAAGTTAAAAGCTTTTGTAAATCAGGGTCGGTTTTATCGGCACATAAACTTGAAGCATATTCTGCCATTTTGTTGCTGTTTTCAATTGCGTGTAAATAATATACAGGCGCAGACATTATATTATATAGGTCATCTTGTTTTCTTGTGTCCATTGCAGATAAAACGAACCTGTGTGTGGATAAAATTTGCATTTTCATTGCCTGAAGTTTTATCATTTCATCTGAGGGGTTTTTTAAATATTTTGCCATCAACCCTTCATATTGAATGATTTCGGGCCTTGCCCCCTGTTTTGAAAATTCTTTTGCTCTTTTTAGGTGGTATTTTGATTTTTCGCTTAAATATGTTTTAAAAAGCTCCCTTGCCTCGTTTTCATCTATTGTTGTTAAATAAGTGGCAAGGTTGGCTTCTTCAAACATTTGCGCATTTGATGGGGCTATAAAATACGGGACTTTGTATTTTTCTGCATTAATTCTGTGTGTTTCATCTCCTTTGATGTCAAACCTGTCGCAATATTGAAAGTCTAAAAGGTTAACTTCGTCATCTTCCGTAATTAAACAATTGCACCTTGAAACATCGCCATGATAGACTCTTGCTGCATCAAGTTCTGCCAAGCTTGATAAAATTGAGCTTAGGCTTTCTTTGTTCCATTTTATTTTGTCGCCATCAGGAATTTTGCCATCTACAAATGTGCTTAGAAGATAAAAATTTTCATCCTCGGTTTCAACATTGCCAATAAGCCTTTGTGCGTGTGTAAAACCGCTCGGTATGTTTAAAAGAGCTTTTGCTTCCTGTGAAAAATCGCCATTAATTGCTGCCGGTTTACCGGGTTTTGATTTTTTTATAACACATTTTGTACCCTTTATTAAGTAGGCCTCTGCAAAAAGCCCTTGCCCTAATTTTTTGGCGTTTTTACCGTTTGTTTCTTCAAAAATATCAACCTGTTCTTTAATGTTATCAGGCACTGAGCCGTTTATAACTCTTGTTACTTTGCTTGTAAAATTTATTTGGTTATAACTGCTGACGGGAAAAATTTTCATCTATAAGTTCTCTCTGTAGCTTGTATTTATTTTTGTATATTCTTCTTTTGCAATCTTTATTGCATCAACAAGGCTTTTTGGCCTTGAATTGTCATCTTTATCAACAACAATAAACCTTTTTATGCCATCAAAATTAAATTCTTTTTCAAACTTTTTAATTTGTTCATCGCAAGATGATGAATTTCTGACAAAAATGGTTATTAAAGGAAGTTTTGAAACTTGTTCTCTAAATTCAAGCTTTGAAAAATCACCCGGCGATTTCATTTTGTCTATATAGTTGCTTAAATCAAGCATATCAAGGTCGTTTCTTCCATCTCCTGCTGCAATTACAAGGTCGCCCGAATTATTTTGAATTATATGGTCAACCATAATTTTAACGTGGTGATATTTATCAAGAGTGCCGATTTTACCTCTTGTTTTTGGTTTTATTTCGACACTTGTGCCAAATTGCCACTCATTTGGCGCAGAAACAGAATTCACAAATGTTTCGCCGTTGTTTTCTTTTGTTTGAAAATTTATGCTGTAGCCTTCTTTTTTAAGTTCATCTGATAAGCCGTTTAATTCTTTAATATATTCGCTTCCCACAGGGGCTGTTAATCTTATTAAAGAATCGCCGTCTTTTATTAACGAAATGTAGTTTGTTCTTAATTCTTCAGGCAAATATTCCACATCTTCCTGCAATGTCATATTGCCTCTGTAACCATACATTCCTTGATGTGTTTTAGGTTCTATGAGCATTGGGCAGCCTGAAAGCCTTGAAATAAAAGCTTTTACCTTATTTTTAATTTTGAAACCATTCCAATTTATGATAAATTTTTTGAGCTGTTTTCTTTTAGATGTGTTTACATCCCATTCTTCAAACATATTTTCTTTATCTGATTCAAAATAATTTTGGGTATGGCATAAAAATTCATCGCCGCCGTTTGTTATAATAAGTTTATCGGGAGTTGGAATTTTTAAACCCTTATCTTTAATTTTTTTCATATAATAATTAAATTCACCCAAGTTTCTTCCGGTTGTTATTGTTAATTCGGTTTTTTTTACTCCTTTATCTGACGGCATTAAAAGTTTTTTAAATTCTTCAAAATATTTATCAAATGCGCCCTTATCAACAGGCGGGTTATCATTACAAATAGAATCATGGCCAAATTCTTTCGGCATAAATGTTCCGTCAAAGTCGGAAAAAATTTTTGTTTGGCCTGCACAAAAATGCGGCTGAGCATTTAAATTGGAATTTATTTTCATAACTTCTCTCTTGTTTTGTATATGTATTAATGCTTGTAAAACTTTAATTTTGCCATTTTTCAATCGATTTTTTAATGTACAATATAATTGCAGAACTATAGGAGATTTTTTATGAGTATTTTTGAAGCAGGCATGATGGTTTGTTTTGGCGTAAGTTGGCCTATTGCTGCTTATAAAACATATAAATCAAAATGTGTTGGCGGGAAAAGCATATATTTTTCATATTTGATTCTCTTAGGCTATATTTTTGGAATTTTGCACAAAATTTTATACAGTATGGATTATGTTTTTATACTGTATCTTTTAAATACTTTGTTTTTGGTTATAGATATGTGTCTTTGGTATAGATATAAAGATAATAAGGGCTAATTATTCACCCATAACTTTTACAATAACCCTTTTTCTTCTTTGCCCGTCAAATTCGGCATAATATATTTGCTGCCAGGGGCCGAAATCAAGCTCGCCGTTTGTTATGGGAACAATAACTTCATGGCCTGTAAGAAGGCTTTTTAAGTGTGCATCGCCGTTTGTTTCGCCTGTTTTATGATGGTTATAATTAATATCAAAAGGCGCAAGTTCTTCAAGCCATTCATCAATGTCTTTTATAAGGCCGTATTCTGCGTCATTAACGTAAATTCCTGCGGTTATATGCATGGCGGAAACCAAAACCATGCCTTCTTTTATCTTGCTTTTTCTTACAATTTCTTCAACATCATTTGTTATATTAATGTATTCACGGTGCTTTTCGGTGTTAAACCATAAATATTCGGTTAAAAATCTCATTTTAATATTTCCTTTTTTTATAAATTTTAACATTTTGCAAACCGTCGGGCAAATTGTTTTGATTATTATGCTATACCATAAAAAATATTATGAATAAAAAAACCGCCTTTTGTTAGGCGGTTTTTGTTGAATTTATTATAAAATGTTTGATGTAACGATGAAGTGAACCCTGCATCCTGAGGCATTTTCGGGTTTGTCGCCAATCGGAACACCCAAATATACGTTAGCGGATAAATACCTTGTTAATTTAAGAATTACGCCGCCACCAACTGACATCAAATAATCAGGGCCGTCATTTGAAGCATGTCTGTTGCCAAACCAGCCGATATCATAGAAGCCGGCAAGTCTGATACTGTCATCAATGAATTTAAGCTTTTCAGGCAACATCATTCTTAAGAACGGAACAGGGAAACGAAGCTCAGCTGATGCTGTCGCACCGTAGTCTTTAATAAAGAAGCTTTCTTCATAACCTCTAACTGATGACATACCGCCAAAGCTCATTCTTTCTGAAGGCAATAAAGCTCTTGAAGCCCATTGGCCTCTTGCTTGGATAATACCTGTTGATCTGAACGGCAACACTTGAATTCTTGCAATGTTACCCATAACTCTTACGCCTCTGTTGGAAGGTATTGAATGTTTGTATGCGCCTTCCATACCAAAGTCAAGCTGGTTTGTTGCACCAAACCAATCAAGCCCTACGGATGTGCCGACATTTGCAAACCATTTGCCGTAAAAGTCATCTTTAATGTTTGTTAAGTTAACTTTAAGGTTGCGGCTTCTGTATTTATAAAGGTCCATGCCGCCAAGCCAAGTGGTTTCGGTGTTTCTTAAATCAAAGCCGATATCGCCGTATAATTTGTAGTTGTCTGTTTTAATTAATCTTCTTGATAAAGTGAAGAATAAGTTATGTGATTTTGATTCCAAATCTAAGAAATCTAAACCGCCGCCTGCAACAGAAGCTCCGGAATATGAATAACCAACGTTCAATTTGGTTTCTTTTGTAGCTGTTAAAGGCACGCTATACATAACGCCTTGGCCGATTGAATGCCTTGCCAATGTCGTTGTTGAATATAATTGGTCGCCAAAGCCTGTCAGGTTATATAAACCTGCAAAAAATACTGCCCTGTGCAAACCTGTTGCAGATGTGCCCATATCGTCCCATCTGAAATCAAAGTCAAGCGGGAATCTGTCTTTAACCGTTAATTCCAAATCGGTTAATTCGGCCGATTCTTCATTGTCTTCCAATGAAATAGAACCGTGCATATACCCTGAAGCATTTAATTCTTTCAGAGATTCTCTGATATCGTTAACATTCAACAGGCTGCCTGATTCAATGTATTTATCTCTTAAAAATTGGTTATTAAGATAAGATGTTCTGTTCCATTTGTTTCCGGAAACTTTAACGTTACCGTATTTACCTTCCATAATGTTGATAACAATATTACCGTCTTGAACCCTTTGCGGTGCAAGGTATGCAACAGATGAAATATATCCGTGCTTTTGGTAATGTTCCGTTACCATATTCGTTAAGCCTACCAAATCGCCAACCGTAACCCTTGTGCCTATTTTATCGCATATCAGGTTCATTAATTCTTCTTCGGTAAAGGCTGTATAACCTTTAAATGTAATTGAATTTAAAATAAAGCTTGCTTCTTTATTCGGGAGCTGGTCAACCTGAGTTTGAAGCTCTTTGTTCATAATGATTTCACCCGAATCTTTATGTTTTTCTTTGTTTTCTTCACTTGCTTTAAATTCGTATTCCTTAAACTGTATAAGGTTGGTAGTATCAATAACGCCTGCGTCAAAGTTACCAACAGGATTAGTAAAGCTGGTTGCCGCAGTGTCGGCATAAGCAGGAAGTGTTTGAATGGCCGCAGCTGAAACCACGAGGGCCATCAACGGAACTACCTTTCTTAAAAATACATTGTTTCTCACCTTTGAAATTCCTTTTCATACTTGTCGTATTTCAAAATTGCGATAATAGCGCAATTTTAGGCATTAATTACACTTACAAAATATAATATATGGCAATATATATTTATTCAATAAGCTAAATAAATGATATTTACAGGTTACAAAATAATATTCCACTAAACATTTTTTTGCAACATTTATATTCAACTATAAATCTCATAAATTTAAAAATTTGCTAAACTTTTTTATTTTTTTGCCGATATATAGAATAAAAGTAAAATTTATTTACAAAAATTTACAAAAATCGCGGCAAAAAACTTAACAAAAGGGCAATTTATTTTTTTTACATGTTTTCTATTTATTATACACTAGTGATTTGTTACTTTTTAGGTAGTATAATTATAAAGCACAATATGAACACAGATTAGAAAGGACATATGATGAGCACTCGTTCCAAATTAGGAATTAACAAAAAGAGAATTACTGCATTTTTGGCATTATTAAGCTTTGTTTCTTATATGCCTGTTAGCTGCCTTCCGGCTTTTGCAGTCAATATAGATGCAGGTACTCTTCCTGACTTAAATAATGCTATTAACGGTAGTGTTGATGTTAACGGAAACAAAATGGATGTTAACGTTATTGGTGGAAAAGGCACAGTTGGCCAATTTGACTGGAACTCTTTTAACGTTGGTAAAGATGCAACAGTTAACTGGGTGTTTAACGCAAATAACCAAACTGCTTTAAACAGAGTTTTAAATAGCGGCGGCATTTCATACATCTATGGTAAATTAACCGAATCCGCAGGCACAGGCTGCCCTTCATGTGTTAATACAAGTAAAGTTATATTAATTAACCCTTCAGGTATTGTATTTGGCAACGGTTCACAAGTTGACTTAAACTCTTTTACAGCATCAACTTATGACATTAAAGGTGCTAAAAATATCGAAGATTTGTTAAAAGACCAAGAAGCATATAAACAATATGCAGGTACAGGTGGTACATCTGGCACATTGTTTGATATCGCAGGTTATAACAAAACCGTTTCATTTGTTGCAAACGATAATATGGTTGATGGCAACGGCTACATCACAGGTGATGCAACCGGCACAAAACTAGCTTCAATTATTGCAGACGGTGCTTCAATTAAAGCAAACAAAACAGTTGCTATGGTTGGCAACAAAATTGATATCCAAAATTCAGATATCAGAACAACATACACAAGCACTCCTAACACATCAAATGCTACCCAAACAAGATCAAACGTTAAATTGGTTACAGGCGATGGTGTTAACTTCTACTATACATCAGCAGGCAACATTGATAACAATGTTACAGTATCTGGCTCTGCTCAAAAAACATCAGGTCAAGAATATGGCATCAACATCAAAGATTCAGAAATCAGAACCGGTAATTTCTTGGCTTATAACGGCGTAAAAGATAACGGCAAAATCGATATCCAAAATTCAACAATTTATTCAAGAAAATTATTAGGTACTGATACAACGGTTGCAGGCAAAGAATATAGCGCAACCGAAACAGGTACAAACGGTAATATTCAAATTACATCAAAAGGCACCGTAAACATTTCCGATTCAAACGTTCAAACAACAAATGAAGACAGCAAAGCTCAATCATACGATATCGGATACGGCAACTTAACAATTGAAGGCAGCGAAGGTGTTACAATTAAAAATTCTCAAGTAAGATCTGCTGATTCAACAAAAAATACAGATTCAAACAATATCAAAGCAGGCAATATTACAATTGCTTCTTCAAATGGCAGTGTTAACTTAATTCAAGATAAAACAACAAGCGGTGTTCCTTCTGTTGGCGGCATATATAATACAACAGGCATCGTATCTGCAGGTAATTTAGAAATTAATGCAAAAGATACAGTGAACGTTGAAGGCTATGATAAAATTCAAGCAAAAGGCTATGGCGCAACAACAAACACAGACAGAACAATTACCGTTAATGCAGGCAATGCAAGCTTTAAAGATACATTGTTAAATGCTAAAAACGCAATTGTTAACGCAGACAATAAAATCGATATGAACAAAACAACAGTTGTTGCGGATAACACAAAATTATATGGTGCAAACACAACAATTGATAATTCTTTGTTACAATATAACGATTTGGCATTCTACGATGCTAACGGTTCAAAAACAAACAATGTAACAGTTAAAAACAATACAACATTTAATGATAAAGATTCAGAAGTATTAAAAATTTCAACAAACGGCAATTTAACACTTGATAATGCCAACTTGAAAAAACAATCATACAATTCAACAACAACAGCAAACCAAAAAGCAGTTAACCTTGAATCAACAAAAGGCAACATCACAATTCAAAACGGTTCGGATGTTCAAACAACAAACGGTTCATTTACTGCAAATGCTAAAAATGGCGCAATTCAAATCAATGATTCAAATATTTATGCAACAACAGGTGATGTTGAATTAAATGCTAAAAACAACATAGCTTCAACAAATTCTAAAGTTTGGGCTAAAGACGGCAACATGACATTAACCTCAACAGCAGGCAAAGTAACCGCAAACGGTTCAACAATTATTGCAGAAGGCGGCAACACAGTTATTGATCAAGCTCTTTCAATGAATATTGATGAAGACTTTGCAAATTCAACAGTTGGTGCAACAAATAAATTATCATTAATTTCAGATGCCGATATAACAGGAACAACATTAACGGCAGGCGGCGCAAAAATTAATGATTATACAGACCTTGTTTCATTAAATAATGATGATATCAACACTCACTTCATCTTTGCAGGCGCATTGGTTGAAGCTGGTAACGATATTTCAATTACAGACCTTGCATCTGCAAACAAAGTTGATTTTGTTGCAGGCAACAACATTGATCTTGCAAGCACAGTTGATATGACATTAACCGATGTTTCAACAAAAGCAGGAAATAACACAAACATTGCTGCTGCAGGCAAACTCACAACAGCTGATTACGAAATCTTAGGCGGCAAGAAAACAACCTTATCAGGCAAAACGGTTACAACCGCAAAAGATACAGTAATTAAAACAAACCAAAACAAATTGGCAGTTAATGCAGAAGGCGCTGTTGATATAGCAGTTACAGGCGTTACAAACGCTAAAAACGGTATTGAAATCAACGCTGATGTAAATACATCAAAAGGCTCAGAACCTCTTGCAGGCAAAACGGTTAAAGTTGATGCAAAAGACGGCACTCTTGCAATTTCAAAAATCAAAGCAGATACATTAGATATCAAGGCAAATGAAATTCTTAAAGGTGATACAACAATTTCAAAAGATACCGATAACGTTGGTGCAATGGTAGATGCCGGTGCTGATGTTGACAACAAAGGCTACATTGAAGTTAGAACCGAAGGCGGTTTTAACTTAGACCCATCAACAACATATGAAAACACAAACGGTGTTAAATATGATGAAAACTACAACAAAGTGGTTACTGATTCAGATATTGCACACAACTTAAGAGATGAAGTTTCTACACAAGATAAAGTAACATATGACAAAGAACTTGTAGGTTCTGACATCCAAGTAACAGAAAATGTTGTAAAAGAAGAAGTTATTGACACTGAAACCTCACAAATCAGAAACGATAATGTTGTACAAAACGGTGTTGAAGGATATGAAATTGTAACAACAGTTAAAGAAACAGTTGAAGTATCTTATGAAACACAAAAAGTTGATACATATCAAGGAACAAAAACCACAACAACAACAAAAACAACAACAACTTATGATGATTGGACAAAAACAGACAGTGTAAAAGAAAATCAACACATTGCAACACTTAATGATAAAGAACAATCAGGCTTCGTCCTTGTATATGGCAAAAACGACAAAGAAACAACATCAGGAACTGATAAAGTCGGTACAAAAACAGAAGTTCTTGACCCTGTAACAGTTAACTGGGGTGAACAATACACAGAAATCGACAAATCATATAACGGCAGATCTGATGAAAATGTTCATAAAGAAATAATCACAAGAGAACATGAAGAAAAAACCTTCTGCGAATATGAAGATGTCGTAGCTCCTGATGCAGATTTTGACAGCTGGACAAGAATTCCTCGTCATTCAGAAGGCATAAGCAACCAAGCCCCCGTTCAAAACGACTTGGCTGATACAACAGCAACAGTAGTTGCAGCTGCTGCCAGACTTCAAATAGACGATGAAGGCAACGAAGAAGACGACAGCGATGACGGTTTATTAGAATAACCATCAAAACAAAAATTAAAAGCGGAAAGTTAAAAGCTTTCCGCTTTTTTAATGTTTAAATGTTAAGAATTCTTATTTATTTTACATATGCCGGTTTTTTGTATTAAAATTGCTATTATAATGCACAAAGAGAGTATATTTCAAACCAAAAAATATAAGGTTGCTGCCGCATTTTTGTTAATGCTTTCTCTTTGTATGCAAATTTCCCCCATAATGGCCACACCTTCTCAAAAAACAATACAGGCTGCAAGGGATGTTGTTTCAAACCCCACAAATGAAACAGTAAATAAATTTGTTAAAATGATGCTCAAAGAATACAAAAAAGAAAACAGAGCAGGCAACTATGAAGAAGCTGCCGATTATTTAAGATCAGCCCTATATTTTTTGAAACAATCCCCATCAGATAGAAATAAATATCAAGATACTCTCGAAAAATTGAACAAAATAGTTGAAGAACAAGGGCTGGATACTTCACAGGCATCCAGGTTAGAGCTTGCAAAAAGCTTGTATTTGGAAGGAAAATATTTTGCTTCAGGTTATGAAATTTCAAACCTTTTAAAAGAAGAATATGAAGTTGACCTTTGCTATGAATATTTAGGCGATATTTCAAAAAAATTAAATCAGGAAGATATTTCTTTTGCATTTTATAAAAAAGCGGTTGAAACAAACCCTGATAACTTAAGTGCAAAATATAAATATGCAAACGCACTTTTAAAGCAAGGAAAAGATTCTGATGCCATTTATTATTTTGAAGAAGTTATTGAAAATACAAATTCAGAAGCAATTATAAATGAAATAATAAATAATTTTATGGTAAGGGCAAATAACGACCCGAACAATGAAAATAATTACGGCATTTTAGGTTTGGCATATCAGAAATTGGGGCAATATGATAAAACTTATCAACTTTTAAAAAAATCTTTAATGATTAACCCCAATGATATTTTTCTTCAATATTACTTGGGAAATTTGCTGTTTGAAGTAAAAGAATATTCTTTTGCAGATGAAATTTATTCTGAAATTTTGGAAGATAATCCTTATGAATCTCAAATAAGAATTTCAAGAGCAAAGGCATATTTGGCTATGGGCGATTACGACAAAGCTATTAAAGATTATCAAATTGTTCTTGCAATGTACCCTGATAGCCTTCAGGCTCAATATGGCTTGTATTGCGTTTTAAAAAACAGGCTGCCTTTAGATAAAATTATAAATCTTTTTTATCCGATTGAACCCGATTATAAGCTAAAACCTGATGGCTATGACAGTCTTGGATATTTTGCAAATAAGCTTGGAAATTCAAAAGATGCAGTTATCTTCTTTGAAAAATCTTTATCACAAAACCCGAAATCAGAAACGCCTTATATTGAATTATACAAGCTATACCAGCTTTTAGGTCAAAATGACAAAGCAAAAAATATTTTACAAAAAGGTTATAAATTATTTCCAAAAAACGAAGAAATAATTGAACTCTATTCTGCCCTAAATTCTGATAAGGTTGATGAAAAAAACAATCTGGCACTTTCATATTTAAATGAAGGCGAATATCAAAAAGCAATTACAATATACAACCAAATAGAGCCCAAAACAGCCGCTACATATGAAGCGATAGGCAACTGTTACAGGCAATTGGGAGATTTTAGTTCGGCGGTTAATAATTATAATAAATCTTTATCAATTAACCCCGATAACTCTGAAGCTTATTATGCTTTGGGAATCACCTATCTTGAAGCAAACAACTTAAAGAAAGCAAAAGAGGCTTTTGAAATTTCATTGAAGAAAGATTCCAAAAATATAAAATCCAAAAAAATGCTTTCTTTCATTGAACAAAAAGAAGTAATTAAAAGTATTGATTTGGCGTATAATTTCTATGAAAAGAAAGATTACAGAAGCGCTCTTAAATATTTAAATAAAGCCGTTCAAACTTTTCCGAATGACCCGAAAGTTTATTATTATAGAGGCCTTACAAAGGAATCTTTGGGCGATATTAAAGGTGCCGTTGATGATTTCAGAGAAACCGTTAAGATAGATAGGAACTATTATGTGGCCTATTTTAAGCTGGCAGAATCTCTTGAAAAAATCGGCAAACAGAAAGAAGCACTTTTTATGTATGAAAAATATTTAGGTGCAGAAGATATCGATAAGAATTTAATGAAAAAGGCCGAACAAAGAGTTTTAGATTTGGGCGCAAAATATTATTAAGGATTTTTTATGGTACAGGATAAAATTAATAAAACTGCGGTAATTATTCCCGCAAGGTTAAATTCTACAAGATTAAAAAATAAACTTCTTTTAAAAGTAAACGATAAACCGGTTATTCAGTATGTTTACGAAAGTGCAAAAAAGGCAAAATTAACATCAAAGGTTATAATTGCAACAGATAGCGAAGAAATTTATGGTATAGCCAAAAATTTTGGTGCCGATGTTGAAATGACATCTGCCGATCATAAATCAGGCTCTGACAGAATTGCAGAGGTTGCAAAAAGACACGGTGAATTTGAATATATTTTGAATATGCAAGGTGATGAGCCGGAAATTACACCTGAAGTTATAGATAAAGCGCTTGATGCAATTCAAAACACAGATTCGGATATTTCTACATTAGTTAGAAAGATAACAGATAGGGGACAAATTGAAAGCCCAAATTGCGTTAAATGTGTGTTTGATAATGAATTTAATGCGCTATATTTCTCAAGATTTCCTGTTCCATACCCAAGAAACCCCGAATTTGCAACTTATTATGCCCATATCGGAATGTATGGCTATAAAAAAGAAGCACTTTTGAAAATGACATCCTTGCCGCAGGCAGAAATTGAAAAAACAGAATCGCTTGAGCAGCTGAGAGCGCTTTATAACGGCATGAAAATTAAAGTAATAGTTACTGATTTAAACCCTACAGGTATTGATACTATTGAAGATTTTAATAAATTTAAAGCTTCTTTTGAAAAATAATTCATATAACAAAAAAGCCTGAAATATTTCAGGCTTTTTTAATAAAGCTGTTTATTTTTCTATGTTCCTGTGTTATCTGTTCCGCTACCGCTTGAGTTGCTGTCTTGGTATTCACAAGTTCCGCCAGCATCGCTTGTTGCATCAGGCACCCAAGTGAAACCTTCACCCATAGCTTCGCAAGCGTTTTTACCTGCGTTTTGTGCGCCCGTACCAACAGTATCTGCCGCACCTCTTAATGCGCCACCTATGTTATTACCCAATAATTGCAATGCTGCAATTGCAACAACCGCAACCATGGCAAGAATAAGAGCATATTCAATCAAGCTCTGCGCTTTCTTTTTGCTGTTTAATAAAACTAATCTCATGCGTCAACAACCTTTTTAATTAATAACTTTTAAAAAAATCCTATCATATTTTTAATATGAAGTAAACTGATAAAACCTAAATTACATCATATTATGTATTATGCCACATATTTCAGACTTTTAACACATGATGTTTACAATTATTCATAACTTTAGATAAAAAAACGGGCCTCAAGTTTGAGGCCCATAAAGTGTTCTTTTTAAAACTAATTTTGCGCTTCTTCCGCTTGGGCTTCTGAATTTTCAGCTTCAGCAGCGGCTGCAGCGGCAGCTTCAGCTTCTTTTTGTTTTTGTTCTTCTAATTTAGCTTGCGCTTTTTTAGAAAGCTTAACTTCTGTTTTTTTGTTGTAAACAAGAGCGCCGTTTTCATCGCAGTTTTTAATTAAATATTGAACTGTTTCTGAAACTTGTGCGCCTTTTTTAACCCAGTTAAGAGCGCTTTCTTTATTTAATTTCATTTCTTTTGTTTTGGGATTGTAGTGCCCTAATTCTTCAATCGGTGCACCTTCCCTTTTGCATCTTGAATCAATAACAATGATTCTGTATGTAGGATTCTTTTTATAACCTAATCTTTTAAGTCTGATTTTAACCACTTTTGTTGTCTTTCTTTTGTCTGTTAACTTACTTATTATCAAAACACAAAGAAACTTTCATTGCAAGCATTTTTAAAAGAGTTTTTTAAAATTTGTCAATATTTTTTAAAATTTTTTTAAAATGCCTTATGCTATGTGCCAAACCTTTTTTAAAACAATAAAAATGCCCCATAATGTTCA
>ULUL01055194.1_pt1 | contig 69336 bp, 57 predicted proteins | sample 1958481 | NCBI WGS metagenome assembly ULUL01 (sample SAMEA4835759, study PRJEB28245) | human gut metagenome | biome: gut microbiome; material: fecal sample | place: Denmark | collected 2008 | reverse complement strand
CTCAATACGCTGATGAATCCGCCCAAGTATTACGAAATGACATTACGAATAATACCGAAAGGCGAGCCGGGAGAATGGGGTTATAAAACTAAAAAGGCCGTGACGGTGGACGGCAAAGAGTACAAAGCGGGGGAACTCGTTCCCTATCGTACTACCGGAACAATGATAGTGGAAGCTATCGGAAAGGAGTACAAAGATACTGATTTCAAAAGTGCCGCGATTAATCGTATCAACGGAGCTGCAAACGCTGCCGGTGATATGGCATATCGCGTTGAAACTTTCCGTTTGATGTTCGGGCGTATTCCGAATATGGCAAATGAGGAAGACAGAAATACGTTGCTTTCGCTTCCGGTAGCACACTAAACTAATAACGTTAAGGGTGACGAACGTCGTAATGATGTTCGTCATTCTTTTCGTAAATTACAAGTTTCATTACGACCAACACTTTAATTTATATTACGACCAACACTATTAAAACTATGAAATTATTAGGATTTATAGCATTAGTTCTAATTGAATCATTAATCGCATTTGGTTTACCATTAAAACAAATAGGATTTACTGTTCCACAAGCGATATTAATTTTGTGTTATGTTGTGTTATTAATTATCACAATTACGGGATTTATTGTTACGCATTTTGTAAATCTACAAAAAGAAAGAGAAAATGAATTTCGAATTTTAATACGAGAATTAAGAGAAATTAAAGAAGTAGTAGGAACATCTGAAACACGAGTAATTAAATTAGAAAGTTTGATAGAAAATGATGTAAGAAATGATATAGAAAAAGTGTATATAAATGTAATGAAAGAATTGAAACGAAAAGGATAATTAGTTGCGAAGGTATTATCTCCACTTTTATCTTTATTATTTTCACTATCAGAATCTCTAATTTTAGGCAAATAATCTCTTCATAATTGTTATTGATTATTTTTCAATAGTAACTATACTATCATTTTCAATAATAACTGTAATAATATTTTCTTTTCTTTTATCTTTAACATTTTCATTATCTTTTCAATTAAGAACATTTATAATATTTCTCATTGAAATTGCTATAATTATTGTAATAGAATTTGTAATAATTTTTACTCTTTTTCAATCTTTATCATTTACATCAATTATAAATTCTTAATTATACAATCATTTATAGTAATATTATCATTATTTCTTTCTATTGAAATTGCGATAGTAATTGTAATAAAAATTGAAATAATTATTTCTTTATTTTTACATTTATTATTACTATTTTGATTTACAAGAATAATAATATCATCATTTGCAATAACATTTTAATCATCAAATATGTTAATTTTTCAAGTAATTTGTTTAATATTTATTGCGTATAATATCTTTTATATTATAGTAGGACTTGATACTATAAGAAATTTGAAACGTAAAGCGTTTCTTAATGAAGTAATGGGTATAGATGTACGCAATACTGTAATATCAATAAAAGATAAACTATCAACTTTTGTATTCAGAATTATAGTTTGTTCATTCATAATAATTGTATTAAAATATCTATCATTATCATGACTTGTGCTATCATTGGATTTATCATTTCCTATTTATTTGTTAAATTAACAGTAGGAAATTCAGTAGACATAACTGGTAAACCAGAATTTACATTAACAGAAAAACTACAAGCATCATTTCTAATATTCTTATTTGGAGGATATTGGATTGTATTACTTGTAAAATATCTCATTTCATTAATTTAATCAACTATGAACACAACAGAATCTCCTAAACGAAAAATATCTGCATTAGAACGTACAATCGTTGCAGGTATGGGTAGTATTACAATGCCTGATATGATGGCATTACATAAGAAATTTCCTACATTAACTATCGAAGATATTTATGATATACTTAGTTCGATAGAAACATCTGCATTAGGTACAACATCACGAGAATTTATTCTTCAATATACAGAAGTACGACTTCTTAGTTTACGAAAATCTAAAATTATTGAAGAAGCAACAGAACAAACTTGTGAAATATCAGAAAAAGTACAAGCTCTCATATCTCGTAATGAAGAATTAAATGACCGACTTGAAAGACAAACATCTTATATCGGTAAACTTCAACGAGAACTATCAACATTCAAATCAGTAAATAAAAATATTAAAATAGTATCTCTCGTACTATTATTCTTACTGATTGGTCAAGTTATAGCACATTTTACACTGTAAATTATGATAAAATCAGTAGTAATAGATTTTCATATAGGAGAATCTATTGGAGTAATATCTCGTGAAGATTTCAAAATAAAAGGTGTAGCAACATTTGATACTTCGACAGATATTATTCTATCAGATATATCACAAGATAGAGTACAACAATTAAAAGATTTATATAAATCACATCCAGAAGTAAGAATAGTAGATTTACCTGTTGGAAATATAGTAATTGTTGTATCAAATAAACAATTAGTTCAAACTGCAATTAAACATAAACTATAATATCACCAGCAATCGAATCATCAGTATTAGAACTCAAATCAGGACTTAAATTAGAATTTAAGGACGATGAAACTGCAAAAGTTTTAAGAGTTTCTACAACAGAATCAAAAGTACGAATTGAAACTAAATATAATTCATCTGAAGCATCATTTATTGCAGCAGATGGATTCAGAATATTAACAGATGAAGCTGATGTAATAGCTTTACCTTTTAATAGATTATCTATTACATTCAAAGTAGAATCCGTAAAATCATTAACTTTTAACTATAAATAATCATGTCGAACAGTATGTTTTTTCTTCCTTGCATTTGTATCATCATTTGCTTTATTATTTCCGCTATTATTTATACCTATAATAAGGCCAAAGATAGAGCGGTTAATAAAGCTATTAATGATGATATTCAAGATGATTTTGTATGTTTGGGGGATGTTTATATTAATAAGTATTCTATTGAGTCTATTTATTTAGATGATAATGGACATCTTGTTGATATTAAAACAGACCACAATCAATATTCTTATCGTTTTACAAGTGAAAGTTCATATCATAAATATCTCGATTATCTCAAAGATACTTGTAAAATTGATACAATAATTCATAATCAATATTAAGCAAATATGAGTAATCTTAAAGAAGCTCTCGCACAGGATTTTATCTTCTTACATGGAGATAAAAAATATAGTAAAGAACATCAGTTTATAGCTTGCGAACGTTCTCGTAACGAAACTCATGTAATTGTTGGTTACGCATATCGTTGGTTTTCTGATGCTAAAACTACTATTTCTCAATATGCTATTCCTATTTCTGATTGGGAAAATACAGAGAAATTTATTACTTTCAATGATTATGTAAAAGAAAATCTCAGAACAGGTGAGAAATATAATTTACGTAATATTAATTATAATCTTAGTATTGATGCTTTCTTTATTGAACATTTAGAAGATAGCATGAGTACTATTAATGAACGTAATCATCGTAAAAATCCACCGTATGAATGTTGTGATGAAGAGGTCGATTATTCAGATGATGATTTCATGGAAATATATGATTAACATAAAATAACTAATGTTATGACTGCTAAATTAATTGTATCTGTTAAAGAAGTAAACGGTATTGTACAAGTCGTTTACTATTGTAAAGAACGTCGGCGTATTTATAATAAATCGTTAGCTGATACTATTCGAGAATTTCGTGATGCTTATAGAAAAGCTAACAAAAAATAAGTTGCAACTGGAGAGGGCTACGCAGCTGGGCTACGCCCAGCCGCTCCGCTCCCCGGTGGGAGAGGAGGTTGCACGCCCACTTGTCGCGCTAATACTGTTACTAATATGAAAGTTGATGTTAATATTATTAAATTACCTGATAAGGATGTTTCTCGATATGAAATTTATATTGAAGGTTATCATTATACTAATTCAATGAGATTTCCTATTAAGAACAAATCTCTTATCGAGGATGAATTTAATAGTGCTATTGAACTCTGTAAACAAGAAAATGAGAAAGATGTTCTTAAAAGAGTTTACAGAGCTGTTAAAGTGATTGATAGAGCAAAAGCTCAAATAATCAAAGAACATAAGTTTAACTAATCAATACAGATAATCATGTTATGTGAAATTATATCTGAAACAAAAGGTACTATTATTAATTTACCTATACAAAGTGATATTAATGTTAGTCGTGACGATTATATTGAAATCAATAATGTTCGATATGTAGTTCGTCAAAAAGAATATATTCTTAAAACTGAAACTGAACCTACTGGAAGACAAGTTTATATTACTCGAATTGTTATTTATGTCATGTAAATTATGCCAAATTTAGAAGATTGTGTTATTCAGTTCGAAGACCCTAATCCAACAATGACTCGTGTCGAAAATGTTCCTGCGGGTGTTGGTGCTGATATAGTATTTCCAAGTGTGGAACCAGAACATTTACGAGGTAGATCATTATCTGCTATTAGGCCTATGACAGTTACTGAATATAATAGTATTCATGCAGATAATTATAAAACTGAAAAGAATACTGGAAATATCATTCTTATTATGATTGTTGCAACAATATGTTTAATTAAAGTCATTAGAGCTGCGAAAAAATCAGATTAGCTAAATATGACTGCTGAACAAGAAAAAGATTTTAAGAAAAGAGGCATATATAATGATATTATTCTGATGACAAATCTGACGATGATATATTGTTATATTATATTCTTTGCTCTTGAAGAAGTTGTTAATATCTTTGGTAAACGTTATCGACATTCAACCAAGTATTATTATAATATCGTTCGAGAAGTTCTCGATAGAATTAATTGTGATAATATTAATTGTTTCAAAACAAGTCAGCAAGATGCTGGTCAAATGGTTTTGGATGTTGTTAAAGAAATCGAAGATAGACTTGCTTTTGATGATAAACAGTTGTATATCCTATTTGTTATTAATCAAAAGGCTTACGATAATATTCATAGATTTGAACCCGAAGTTACAAGTATATTTAAGAAACAAATTGAATATGTTTATCGTAAACTAATTGATTATTGTCCTGTAACATTGGAAAAAGACAAAATGGCTATTGCAACAATTGTCATTAATCAAGTTATTAATAAAATTAAAGCTCGTGAGGAATCTGATGGCTCACTCACTATTATATATGATGATGCAAAATAAATTTTAAGATTTGTTTGGTCATACCATATATAATTATTATATTTGAATCATAAATAATAAACAAACAAACACAAAAACTATGCCTTACATTATCACTCGTGCTAACGAAAATAATAAAGTTGGTAAAATGGGAAAAGGTCGTAAAATCAGTCATGTTCAAACTATCGTAGTCGGTGGTGATGAACGTAATAAGTGTCGTCCTGTATATCGTGTAACGATTATTCACAAAAATAATAAGTAACAAATTAATACAACAAGTTGTAAATACATTATCATAACAAAATATGTAATGGGTAGAAATCCTCGATAGGCAATCCAGTATTAAACTACTATTTTTACAACTTGTTTTCTTGAACTATGGTGTAATGGTAACACATGAGATTTTGGTTCTCAGATTTCAGGTTCGAATCCTGATAGTTCAACTATTATAAATAATCATGGCAGAGATATAAATGCAACCGACCGTGTGCTTGGTGATACATAAGTCGAGACTTAACTGTATTTTAGGCTGGTGTAAGTCCAGCTGATTATTTATAATTACGCCGTGTTAGCTTTAATGGTAGAGCAGCTGACTTGTAATCAGCAGGTTGTAGGTTCGAATCCTACACACGGCTCACATTGGGATTGTTGTGTTCCAAATGTTGATGTTTTGAAATGGACATCTCGGAGTACTTCTGTTGTGATAATAGTGGTACTCTTTTTCATGTAAATTCTAATCTAATATATAATATTATAACTTTAATCACTCTACCTTCTGGAACTGTTTTAGCTAATGATTACACTCTGTAACTATTCTCTAATATAGTTGGCCACGAACTATTAATCGTGGTGGTTTAAGGCGAAATGGTGGAAATGGTAGACACGCCGGACTTAAAATCCTGTGACCATTAATGGTCGTGCGGGTTCAACTCCCGCTTTCGCTACAAGTGTCCGAATGATGGACGCGAGTGTACCAAAACGAGTACACAACCTTGCAGACAAAACTGTCAAAAATCTGTAAGTTGAAAATGTGACAGTACTTATGGATACTCATAAGGCTAACGCTGGTACCAAGCGGAATGATATTATGTAAGTTTCAACACGTTCATTTAGTAATGCTGTTGTTAGTGCTGACGAGCAACGAACAAGAAACGAGAGTACTCCTCGTTCTTGTCTTTTTAATGATGACGAAACCCGCGCGACAAGTGGGCGTGCAACCTCCTCTCCCACCGGGGAGCGGAGCGCTGGGCGAAGCCCAGCAGCGAAGCCAACTTAAATTACTACTAAATTAACTCTTAATTAAATATAAATTAAAACTATCTAACATTATGGTATGAGTAAGCAACCTATTATACAAGTTCATAGTTGTAGAGCTTGTAAGTATTGTAAAAGTAAAACTTCGTATAAGTCACGAACTGAACGAAAGACTTATTATGAATGTGATAAGACTAAAACTATGATTACAGAAAGTGTATATCAGACAAATGATTGTTTAACTTTTATTAGTCGTAAATAGTTTATGCCTAAACTCAATGTTAATCAGATAGACAAATATCTTAATTCGAAAGATAACGGAGATAAGAGAAGGTCTAAACCTAATAGAAATCTTCGAGAATATAACAATCAAAATTATAATAGGAAGAATGATAAACGTAGGCCAACAAGTCGTAACCAGTAAAGGTAGATATGGTCGTGTTATTGATGTTGATAATTCATCCAATGAACTTAAAGTATTAGTTAAGATTGGTACTAAGAATTATTGGATATTAGAAAGTCAATTAACTCCTGCTACACATATAGTTAGGGTTAAAGTTGAATACGAAATAGATTATTGTGGTAAATCTATTACCGATAGTCTTGAAATAGCCCTAAAACGTGATACTGTTCTTTACAATGATAATGTTAATTATTTAGTTCAGATTTGTAAAGATAAAGTAGAAAGACAATTAGAAATGGAAGTAAAAGTTAAACAAATTAAAATTTCATAAGTGCTATGACATTTGACTTAAAAGTTATTACTATTGAAACTAAACCTCGTGCTGGATACTTTATTCTTGACGAAGGTGAATTTTCTACTGTTAAAAAGGTTGTACCTCAACGTAGCGAAGTTTATCTTGATAATGGTAAAGTATTATCTATCGCTGATGCTTCTAAGAAAGTTGCAAAACTTATCGGTGAAGTTACTACTGAACAAGAGGATAAAGTTATTACAAAAACTTATTCGATTATTCATAGTGATTTCAGTGGAATCATTCGCGGTTTGTATGATACGATTCCTTATGGAGATGATGTTCCCGAAGAGGATAGAAAATATAAAACGCTTCGTGATGCACTGTTCGCTGGTGTAAAAGTCAGATATGAAAGTGCATTTGAAACTATTCTTACTCGTACTGTTGTTGATGAAGTTGTTGAGATTTCAAGTCTTTCTGTTGTAGACAAGTATCAACTTTATTCTCGTGATGATAGAGTTGGTGTTGTTACGAAGTTTGATAAAGATTCTCATTGGTTCCAAATTAAACTTAATACCAGTGGTACTGTTGTTAAGTGCAAACGTGAAGATTTTACAAAACTTCATAATGACAATACTATACAGATGCTTCATACTTTATGTTCTCGTTGTGGTCGATAAATGGATTTTAGTAAACTTAAAGGACTTGTTCCTGTAAAGAAAGCTAATATCAATAGAGATTCAACTAATCGAACAAGAAGTAAAACTTCAAATATGACACCTCATGCTATAAAGTGTGAGGTGTTTTTTTATGATAATAAGTTTTATGGAATTGTCGATAATGAACGTTATCCTATTGATATAACAGATGAGGATTATCAGAAAGCTGCATTTGCATTTAGTACACCTGATAATGAGCATTGGGATTGGTTTACGATTCGTCCTTTTAGTGCTTCTGAAGCTGATATTGAAAACTTAAAAAAGTATTGGCAACTTATTGTTCCTAAAATGAAAATTTGGATTACTCTTGAAAATGGAGTAGGAAAACTTGATATGGAACGTATTAATAATCGAAACGAAAAAGTTTTCAAAAGATTAAGTCCAAAATATTATGCTTCTCGACGCAATTAAAGAGTATTCGGTGGTCATGCCGGAATTACTTCAATATTTGAAGAAACGAGGATATGACCCCGGATACTTTTTTACAAAGTTAGACCTATCGCTGCAATTCATAATAATATTCGAGTTTTTGTTACAGAACTACGATATTGTTATGATTACAACTCCTAATGTCATGGGTGTTAGAGCTTATGTTAATCGAACTACTGACAAACAAGACGTGATATTTGTTTGTCCTACTCCTGAAACTTATAAAATAAGTAATAATCATTATGAAACCCTTATTAGTAAGGCATTTGAGTATATCCAAAACACTGCATTTTAGCTGATATGGACGCAGATAAATTGAAAGACCTTACAAGTGTTAAGGCGAACAAAAATAAGCCGTCAGCAAGGCCAAAACAGGCCGCCACGGGCGATTATTTGCAATTATATCCGGGACAACAGCAGGCTATTGACAAACTATCTGATTGGTATTTTAGTAATGAACTTGAATGTACACTTGAAGGTTATGCTGGTACTGGTAAAACTTATATATTGAGATATTTTCTCGATAATATTGTTAATAAGTCTTATACTGTTACAGCTCCTACACACAAAGCTCTTCGAGTTCTTGAATCTCAAGTAGGTAGAAAAGGTATGACTTTGCATAGTTTGCATGGTCTTAAACCTAATATTGATTTACAGAATTTTGATATTGAGAATCCTCAATTTGACCCTCTTAATCCAAGCAAGATACAAAATTATAATCTTGTTGTGATTGATGAATGTTCTATGATTAATAAGGATTTATTCCAACTTAATCGAAATCGTGCTACTACTTATAATGTTAAGATTCTTTATGTTGGTGATTCTCTTCAGCTACCACCTGTAAATGAAGAAATATCTTTAACATTTGCTACTGTTAAGAATAAAGTTGTTCTTACTGATATTGTACGGCAAGAAGAAGGTAATCCGCTTCTTGAACTGTTTAGTCTTTTAAGAGATGATATTAAAAATCAAACAAACACTTTTCTGAATTATATAGTTCGAAATAGGTCTAATATACAAGATGGAATTGGTTATGAAATTATTCCACGAGCTATGTTTAATCAAAGACTTATTGATGAATTTAATTCAGATACATTTCATAAGAATATAGACCATTTTAGAATTACTGCTTATACGAATAAAGCTGTTTCTGATTGGAATAGTATTGTTCGTAATAGTATAGTTGGTAAAGATGCTGATATAATTCATATTAACGATTTGGTATTATCTTATAATACTATTGTTGATGAGTTTAAGGAACCAATTATTCTAAATAGTGAAGACTATATTCTTGAAGATATTAGACCTTATATTAGTGACGAAGGTATTAAAACATTTGCTGTTAATCTTAAATCTATGTATGATGGTCATATAACTCAACCGTTTCTTATCGTAGATACAAAAGATGCTTCGTTTCTTAAATATAAGGAAATTCTAACACATCTTTATAATAGAGCTGCTAATCGTGTTCAACATGGTTGGTATGTTTATTATAAATTCAAGAATCGTTTTTTAACAAATCTTAAATTCAGTATTGAAACTATTCAAGGAACTAAGTGGATTAATAAAGACATAGATTATGGTTATTCTATGACTGTTCATAAAACACAAGGTTCTACTTTCGATAATGTAGCAATAGATTTGACAGATATTGTTTTCCAAAATACGAGATTTGGTCGTAGAGAAAATGATATTGATATTCGTAATAAACTTATGTATGTAGCTCTATCTCGTGCTCGCAAAAGTGTTATTATGAAGTATTAAACATAATCTTATTAATCAGACTGTTTCATCTGATATTTTTAATAGTATTAATATTATGTGTAATGCTTGTGAAAGATGTTATTTATCTATTGCTAATCGACGGATACCCGGTGGGGGAGCAGGTTGCACGCCCACTTTGAGGCGTACTGTTATGTTTGTTGGTGATACACCAACTATTACAGATTATAAAACTCAAACTATATTTAATGGTCGTTCAACTAAAATAGTTAGTCAATTCATTAATGATTATAAACTAACTGTTTGGACTATTAAATCAACTCTTATTCAGTGTGTTTGTGCTGAACCAACTGAACATTATGCTGAAACTTGTTATCCAAATTTTATAGCAACTATTAGGAAATATAAACCTACTATTATTGTTGCTGTTGGACAATTTGTTTATCAGTTCCTTAAAGAAGAAAAATATAAAAGTATGGCATCAGTTGTTAATAAACCAGTTAGGTTTAATGATGCTATATTAATTCCTATATATTCACCAGCCTATATTATGCGTAACAAATGTTATTCAGAATATGTTAAATCTTTTAATTTAATTAGTGACATATTTGCTGAATTATGTAAAGAATATCGTTATTACAGATAAAGTAGTATTATTATGAATAATGCTTATGAATATGATGTAGAGATATATCCTAATCTATTTGAAGTTACTTTTATACCTAAAACAGCAGACCAAAAACTTATCGATGTTTATAAAGCTGTTGATATAAGATGTCTTGCTATTAAAAATGGTAAAGAAGGTAATCTTGAAGAACTGAAAGAAGCAAAGGCTAAATTGTTGTTAGCAATGGGTGCTAAACAATTTGTTATTTGGATTGATTATACTACTGGTAAGTGGAGAAATGATGGGCCACTTATTATGGATTTCTTTATTCAACATAAAATTCTTACTGGTTATAACAGTAATAATTATGATAAAATTATGTTGGATATTTTTATTAATAATTATAAATATCTTGATGTAAAAGGTTTTAATAAGAAAGAAGGTAAACATATTACACAAATTCTATATGACCATAGTTGCGCTTGTGTAGATTTTGGTAAAGGATATAGTCGTTTACTTAATCTCAAGAAATATTATAAACGTCCTTTTACTGATTATGATATTCAAAAGATTCTTTATCTTGATAAGACTTATACCAGTCTTAAACAAGTTGCTATTTGCTTAAAATGGTATCGTATTCAGAATCTACCGATTGCTTATAATTGTAGAATTAGAGAAGAGGATATTTATGATATTTGTGATTATAATGTAAATGATGTTCTTATTACATTAGAACTGGAACGTAGTCAAAAGGCTGAAATTGAACTACGAGAAGATATATCTGAAGAGTTTGGAATTGATGTCCGTAATATGTCAAGAAGTTCTATTGGTAAAGCTATTACTACATCTCTTTATGAGAAGTTTAGCGGTATTGATAGAAAAGATTTTATGGATACTAAGACTGATAGATGGAAAATTAAAGTTTCCAGTATATTAAGTCCTAAACTTAAATTTCAAACTAAAATTCTCAATGATTTACTTCGTACTGTTGCACAATCTACTATTGTTGTAGGTAGTACAAAAGATGAAGATAAATTTAAGCATGAATTTCAATTTGGTGATGCGGTATATACTATGGCTTTGGGTGGTTTACATAGTCAAGATAAACCGGGATTACTAATTGCTTCTGAAATTGGTGCTTGTATTCGAGATGCTGATGTTGCTTCATTTTACCCAAATGGTATTCTTTCTTATGATGTTTATCCTGAACATCTTGAAAGAAATCCTTTTAGAGCAACTGTTGGATATACAAAAGACACTCGTGTTGAAGCAAAACATGCAGCAAGTAAAGAACTAAAAGAATATAAAAAATTACTTAATGAAATAAATACTTTTAAGAATAATCATGTTAATCAATCTATTATAGATGATTTACAGGCAAAAGCTGATGCTCTTATGAAATCAAGTAAACGTCATAAGATTAAAGCTGAAGGTCTTAAAATTGCTATTAATAGAATGTATGGTGCATTTAGAGATATAAATGATTATCTTTATGACCCTAAATGTACTTATAAAGTTACTATAAATCTGCAACTTTGTCTTTTGATGCTTATTGAAGCACTGGAACTCAAAGGTATTAAAGTTATATCTGCTAATACTGATGGTATTGTTTGTATCATTAAACCTGAGCAAGAAGCTGATTATAAAGCTTGTTGTGATTGGTGGCAAGAATATAATAATTTTGAACTTGAATTTACTAATTATGAAAAGTATCTTCGTAATGATGTAAATAATTATATTGCTGTTAAAGAAGGTTTTCAAGATGCTTATGATAAATTGATTGATAAAACGCCAGAAGCAATAGCTGAACTTGAAGATATTTATATTAAACGTAAAGGTCTTTTTATTGAAACTATTGCTTTTAATAAAGGTTATGCTTATCCAGTTGTTCCAAAAGCTCTTAACCTATTTCTTTTATATAACGTTCCTTATGCTGATACAATAGAAAATCATATTCATAGTAGTAAAGAAGCTATTTACGATTATTGTATTAGTCAAAAGACTGATGCTAAATTCAATATTATATATCGTAGTATCGTAAACGGTGAACTTCACGATGAAGAACTTCAAAAATCTAATCGTTTCTATATTGCTGATGTATCTTATTGTAGTGGAACTATTATAAAAATTGATAAAAATAAACCAAGTAAAATTAATCGAATTGTAGCTAAATGTAGTGTTCGTCCTTTTAACGATTATGTTGAGGAAGATGATTATCATATAGATTTTAGTTATTATAAAAAAGAATGTGCTAAGATTCTATATGGTAAAAATAAGAAAACTGCTGGTATGGTTGCGGTTCAAGGTGATTTATTTGGTGCTATGTCTAATAATAAACATTTAGAGCCTATTGAAAGTCCTGAAGAAGATGATTTGTTTGAAGTTGATTTTGAAGATGACAATGTATCGTTTATTAATCCTGCTAATGACATTCCTATTAACAATACTATCTGGGGTATGTATGGTTTTTCAAGTGAGGAAGAATATAAACGTGCAATAGAAAATGGAGATGATTTACCTTTTTAATAAAATACTAATATGAATGGTGACCTTGTATATCATGAAGTTGATGGTCTTGCAATAGCTGATATTAAACCAGTTAATGTTAAAAATCATAGAATTGGTTTGCGTGTAGCTAAGTTTACAAGAGAGGGAAAGTATATAGTTACTTATGCTTCTACTAAAGATGCTGCTAATGCTCTAACTATTGAGCTAAAAAAAACAAATCCTAAACACGCTTATTACGCTATTGTTAAGGCTTGTACTCCTAAAGGTAATTCTAAAACTGCTTATGGTTATCAATGGAGATATATTAGTCATGATGGTGGTATAGTAAAGCGTGATTGTGATTAATGTGTTATGCACGAATTTGATGATATTTGTTATGGTAAAACAGTAGAAGAATTACAAAAGGAAATGGTCTTTCAAATGCACTTCGGTAATTGTGAAATGCTAACACAATATATTATGGATTGTATTGAAAGACTTAAACGTGAAAATGCTCCTACTGTTTATTGGAGATATTAGAGTATGGATAAGTCCGAAAGACAAGAAATATCTTGTAATAAATGGCGTGATGCCAAAGGTCGAGGTACTCTAAATCTTATAATGAGATTTGGAAAAACACGAGTAGCAGCTATGATTGTTGGTAAGCTGGTTAAAGCTAATCCTAATCGAACAATTATGGCTATCGCTCCAAATGCTGTAACTACTAAAAATCTTGTTGATAATCTTACTGAATTTTGTCCGAAAGAACAATGGATTGATATAATGAGTAGTAATACTCTTATTAATCATGTAAATAAACTTAAAATAGAACGAAAGCTTCCTATTAAAGTTGATTTACTAATTCTTGATGAAGTTCATAAGTTATTACAAGGTGAAACTCTCATGGCTATTAAGAATATAGAGTATAAATTTATTCTATGTCTTACTGGTTCTACATTAAATAAAAATCAGTTATCTATTCTTAATGAATTAGGTGCTCCAGTAATTGATAAAATTACTGAGATTGAAGCTGTATCGCAAGGTTGGATTTCAAATAGTACAGAATATAATTTAGCTATTGAACTTGATGAACATGACAAAATTAGATATGCTAAATATTCTGATATGATTTCTGAAACTCTTGAAACATTTGGTGGATTACATAAAGTGATTAATCAAGAGTTTCGTAATAAAGTTTTTGATAGTGATTTTGCATTAGTTCTTGCATCTTTTACTGGTTATAATTATAAAGATAGAAATGGCAGTAGTACTTTTATTAAACCTACTGTTATTCGTAATATGTTAGCTTCATTAATGGGTTGGACTCGTGATATGCCACTCGATAATGATTATAATAAACGAATTAATAATCTTTGGAATCCCGATAATATTTATGAACGTGCTAAAAAGTTCAAAGACTTTGTTAGACAACGTAATGATATTTTAATTCATAACAGACCTAAAATTAATGCTGTTATTGAAATTCTTAAAACTAATAGTGTTCCTACTATCTGTTTTAATGAATCAATAGCTATGGTTACTGATTTAGCTGATTATTTCAGTAAAGACGGTATTCCTTTTCATAGTGCTATTGAAAGTAGGTATGTAATTAATCCTGAAACTGGTGTTCCATATACTTATAAGAATGGTGAACCTAAACGATTAGGTAAAACTTCTCTTAAAAAGTTAGCTATTGAAGGGATTAAGAATGGTACTTATAAATATTTATTTACTGCACAAAGTCTTAACGAGGGTTTAACGATAGAAAATATCGAACAAGTCATAACGACTGGTGGTAGTTGTAATTCTAATACTCACGGACAACGTGTCGCACGAGGTAAGACTTATAATTATATGAACCCTAATAAGAATTGTGTTATTATTAATCTTTACATTGATGATTTCAAAATTGGTGATAAAGATGTTAGGTCAAGGGACAAACAGAAGTTAATCCAGCGTCAGCAAGATTCCGAGAATGTTCCGATATGGGTTAATGATATTAGTGAAATTTTCGGTTAATTTCTTGCTATTTTCTTTGGTGGTACAATTATAATTACTATATTTGCGTATGGATAAACCACAAATGAAGCCAGTCGAAAAGACTGATGAAGATGTGAGTGGTGCTCTTGTTAATACAAGAAGTAAAAATGGAAGTGTTGCTTTAGCTGTTAATCAAATTAATTCATTTGAACAAGCTGAAGCATTAGCAGATTGGATTGCTCAAAGTCCTGTTTTTAATAAAGGATTTAAGGAGCAAGTTCAGAAAGAAGATGGAACGAGTGAACTTGTAGTTAATAAGAGTGCGATTGTTACATGTTTGCTGTTAGGTAATGAACTCGGTTTTACTCCTATGGTAAGTGTTACATTTGGTAAGACACTTGATAGGGAAGCAGCAATCAAAGTTGAACGTGGGCGGTCTATGGGACTTAATCCTATGGCTGCTATGCAAAACATTTACGTTTTTAGTACTTCTCAAGCGGAGATAGTATATACTGGTATTCATGTTGTTAATAAAGTCCTTACTGATGTCGGTATTAAACGTAAGATTCTTGAAGATGGAACTAAACCTTTTTACATATATAGATATTGTAAAAAGGAACTTGCAAATGAACTTGTTGATTATAACAAAGAAACGAAAGATGATTTTGTTGTAATTAATGATGGTCATACTGCTGATTATATTGATAAACAAGTACAAGAAGGTAAAATTCCAATTATTAGGTATGCTACTCGTCGAGCTCTTGTAGAACTTACTCGTGGTGATGAGAGTATTGCAATACCTTATACTTTACAACAAGCTATTGATGCAGGTTTATACGTTGGTACTAAATCTGATGGTACTGAAAGTAAAGGTAAAGCTAATTGGAATGCCCATCCGGAAACTCATCTTATTAAAATGTCTATCATGCTTGGTGGTAGAATTATTGCAAGTGATAAGTTAAATGGAATTTACGTTGATAGTGAATTACATCAAGCTGCATCTATTGCAAACCGTCAAGCTGAAGATACTGAATTTGAAGAAGTTCCTGTTACAGAATAAAATAATGCAAATCTATCATTAATCTATCATTCATAAAATATTCATAAATTAAAACAAATTACAATTATGAAAAAGTCTGTTTTTTCTGCTGCTAAACTTGCTGGTCTGACTGCTGTAAACCGTGGTACGAAGTCGTCGAATGATATTCGTCCGGCAATTACTACTGCTCGTGGTATGAATAAGTTTACGATGAATGCTTCGGCTTCTGCACTTATCGGTTGTGGTCATGGCGACCGTGTTGTTATGTTTGCTATGCCTAATGCTGATTCGATTAATGAGCGTTTCTTTATTGCTCTTTCGGCAGGTAGCGAGGGTTGCAAACTTGCAAGTGCTGGTAATACGAAAGGTACTGGTCGTCCTCAGTCGTTTAATTACGCTGGTGTTTGGTCGCAAATGCTTATGCAGGATAAGGATGCTGCTCCCGTAGGTGAGCGTGTTCTTGCTGATAAGGGTCTTATGGAAGAGGTTGAAACTCAGAAAGGCCGTGACGGTAAGATGTGTACTGCTGTTCTTGCTACCAAGCGAGTTGAGTATGGTGTTGAGGAAGTTAAGGACGAGAATGGTGAGTTTATTCCTGTTCAGATTGATGATACCATCTACGAGAAAGTGTATGTGCTGGTAGACCCGAAAGAGGTAACGCTGGAGGACGAGAAGCAGGCAGAGGAACCGCAGCCCGAAACCGAGCCGGAAGCCGAGTTGTAATTGTTAATACCTAAAAGTATTTAACAAATCTATCGTTTGCTATCATTATAAAAAGAGGAGTTATTGAATAAGTAGCTCCTCTTTTTAGTCTAATAACTTAAAGTACTTTAATTATTATTATGGCAGACACAAGTAAATCGAAAGTTAGTTCGACAACATTAATGTTTGAAGAAGAGGTTGTTGAACGGAGATTAGCTTTTAAGCCCGACCCTGAACTTGGTAATCTTTGTATGGGTATGATTAACGATGTTCGTATTGATATTCGTGAAGTACCTCTGCTGGATGATAAAGGTGTCGAAAGTACATGGGAATATGCTGGTTGTAAGTTCCCCGTACTTGTTATCGAATTTAAGCAGTGTAAAACTGACGCAAATCCGAAAGACCGTTATTATACATTTACTGCTAAGCCGGTTACTACTCTTAATAAGAAAGGCGAACCTGTTGAAGAAAAGACTGTTATTAACATTATTCAACAGGTATATGGACAGCTTCGTCATATCGCAAATCAGTTTAAGGGTCTTAAAGGTTATCCGGTTAATGCTGGTAAATGTCCGGGACTCGATTATGCTGCTCCTGCAAAGGTTCGTTGTGAACAGTATCTTGCTTTCTTTGAATATTTCAAACATCTCCTCGTTGGTGATGATGAGAAAAATCCTATTTATAAGAATGTGAAACTGTTTATGAAACTTGTTGCAGATTATAACACGCATAAGTTCTTAGCTTTTCCTTCGTTTGTTAATCGTGGATTTGTTGAACGTGTTATTCCCGGTCAAAGTCCGTCGATTGAATTTGAAGCTGGTGAAACAATTCATCTTGCAAAAGATGATACTCCGAAGAATCGTGAAGCTGCCGCAGGTGCTCCTGCTCCCGCTCCCGGTGCTACTGTTGTTTCGTCGGATATTCAGAATATTCTTGATAGGTACTCGAAGTAGTATTTATCATATTACTAAAACAGGAACTTGTAAAGGAGGTAATGGAGGTAAAACTCTATTATCTCCTTCTTTTTGGGTAATGCTAAAATTAGACTTGTTGTTATACCGTATTTTTGGCCGATTTCCTTTGATTTGACAGACTGTATTTAACAGACGTATATCAGTATAGGTCAGGTAAATACACGCGGCCAGAAACGTTGCCAGTGGGCGTCCAACCCACTCCCCCACCGGGTAGCGGAGCGCTGGGCGAAGCCCAGCAGCGAAGCCCAGCAAGTTACACTACTGATTACATGAAAGATTTTATACTTAATACACTTGACCAAGTTACAATATTTAGTAAATATTTTGGTATTCCCGAAGATGTAATCCGATTTAACATTAGTAGTCCTAATGATAGAATACGAAATCCTTTAAGAAATGATAAACATCCTTCATTATCTTTTAAGTATTATGGTGATAAATTGATATGTAGAGATTTTGGTGATGGTAGATTTAGAGGTGATATATTTGAAGTTGTAGGTTATATTATTAATAAGAATTGTAAAACAAGTGAAGGGTTTGTGTATATATGTAATGACATAATTCTTCGTTGTTCTGATAAGATTGTTACTAATATTGAATTTAATCGAACTGAACAAGAACATATTAAGAATCAAAATCTTGAAATTACTTTTGATGTTCGTAAACCAAATAAGTTAGATTATATTTATTGGGAACAATATGGTATTAAGAAAAGTAATCTGAATACAAAAGTATTTATTGTTGATAGATATAGACTTAACGAATGGCAAACACCTTATCGTTATAGTGGTACTGACCCTTGTTATGTTTATAATGTTAATCCAAATAAGTATAAATTTTATTTTCCAAAAAGACTTAAAAGTCAAACTAAGTTTATTACTAATAATCGTTGTCCTATTGAGTGTTTACATCAACTTAAACCAACGAATTATATTGCTCTTATAAAAGGTTACAAAGATAAAATACTTTTTGAACAGATTTGTGATGAGAAAGGTATTAATGATATTTTATTCATACCTGCTGCTTCTGAAACTATTGTATTACCTACTGACATCTACAAGTTATTGATGTCGTACTCTTTAAGCGGAAAGTTATTTACTATTTTCGATACTGATGCTGCTGGAATTAATGCAGCTCATCTACTACAAGGTAGATATAATACTATTCCAATTTATTTTACGAATAATTATAAATCTAAAGACCCATCTGATATGGTTAAAGATTATGGTTATCGTAAAGTATTCCAACATTTTGATAATGTTCTAAAAAAGATTTATTATGGAGATTAAAATCAAAAACTATCTTATCAATACTCTTGATAATGGTAATAAGATTTATCTTTGTCCTATGGATGAAGAAGGTTATACGAGATTAATGAATGATTTTTCTCGTTTATCTGACCAATCAAGTATTAACCGATTTGTGGATAAATATGGTTTCAAACATACACAAATTATTCTTGATGGTGATACTTATATTAGCGTTAATGACAAAGAAACATTAGAAGCTATTAATCCTATTCTTTCGCGTATTCTCCCACATCCTAAAACTATTAAGAATCCTCTTAATAATAAAATTGAAAGGTCGTATAAATGTTTTTGTGCTAAACCACTCAATCTTACAGATATGACTGAACATAAGACTCCTCTTGAAAGTTGGAATTGTCTTATGATTCGTATTGGAGAACCACAATACGCTATTGTTGTTGAAGAAAAAGTTAAAAAATAAGATATGATTCCTAATGAAGTTTTATATAAACGAGATTTAACTGGCGGTTTAGTTCGTTGGTGGGGTCGAGTTGAAAAAGTTACTAATTCTGATGGTACAGTATCTCTACGATTAGCTTATTATTATGGTAAAGTAAATGGTGCTGAAACATCATCTTATTCTCCTGTAATTAAAGCTAAAAGTAAAAAAACTGATAGAGAACAAGCTGAATTTGAACTTAATAGTGTTTATGAAAGACATAAGAAACAAGGATATAAAAGTCTTTCTGATTTAGGTATTAGTCCTTTGGATTATCTTACTAATGCAGATGATTTATTTGCAGAAATAAATAAGAGATTACCTAAATATAACACTGATACAAATAATTGTGTCAAACCTATGAAAGCACAAAAGTTTGCTATTGGTAAGTTCGAATATCCTTGTATTGCTCAACCTAAAATCAATGGTGTTCGAGCAATTGTTATGCTTGAAGAATTTACACCTACTGATTTATTCAGTCTTGAAGGTTTTGTTCGTGATGATAAACATTATCATACTGTAATTAAAACTAAAGAAGGTCTTACTTATCGTATTTGGCATATTGAACAACTATTTAATGATTTTTATGATAGTTTCCCTGAATATGCTAATATGGTATTTGATGGTGAGATTTATATTCGTGGTGAGAAAGTAACAACTATTGGTGGAGCTGCTCGTAATCCTAAGAATATATATCATGAAAAACTTCAATTTGTTAATTTTGATTTAAGTATTCCCGATTTAACTAACAGAGAACGTGATAAATTAAGATTTAGTGTTTGGGAAGAATATCGTAGTAAAAAAAGTAGTGTATCTCATAATGTAATGGCTGGTAGAATTTGGGAAAATTTAACTCCTGAAGGTCATGGTATGTGGGATAAATTTAATCTTATTATTCTTAATAGTGATACTATTTATGATGATAATCAAGCGTTAGCTTATATGCAAAAATGTATTGATTGTGGCTTTGAAGGAGCCATAATTAGAGATTTGCATACTGAATATAAATTTGGTTCTCGTCCTGCTACAATGATGAAACTCAAAAAGTTCGATGATGCTGAATTTGAATGTATTGGTGTTGAACACACTGGAAATCCTGATGATAAAGTGGGATTTAATGTTAGATTAGTTCTCAAGAATGATATTAATGATTTAGTATTTAGTTGTACTTTAACTGGTACTGTTAATGAACGATTAGATATTCTTAATAATCCACCTATCGGAAAGTCTGTAACTGTTAAGTTCTATGAAAGAACTAAAAATGGTTTACCTTTCCATGCAAATGTTGTTGGAATTAGAGATTATGAAAAGTGATGAAAAGTGTTGGAACTATTACTGAAATACTTGATTTATTCTATAAAAGAATAGATAATATAAGTATTCATACAAAGCATATTGCTGAAAATGGTAAATATGGTTATGAATTAAAAGATGGTATTCTTTATCGTAGAGGTAAACAAATTGGTGTTTGTAATAAATACTTATCGTTTGTTGTAAGATTACATGATATTGAAGATTATCTTTATAGACCACTTGTCAAACTTAAAAATCAAAAGATTCGAGGTAAAATTAATGTAGATATTTATAATATTTGTAGGGAAAATACTGATATTATATATAATGATATTCATTCTATTCTTTTGGCTCTTTGGTATGGTGTAAATCAAAATCTTAATGTTACAAGACATATTCTTAAACAAGATATTACCAATCAAAGATTTGTTAATGTTGAATATAATCGAATATATTATAATAATGCTCGTAAAGGTTGGCGTTCTGCATTAAAAGATATTTTGATTATTGGTAAAGAACATAATATTGATGTTAATAAAATTATTGATAAAGCTTATACTTTATATAATACTTATGTAGAATATAAAGGTTATAAAAAATTATATAATACATTTGATACAACAATTAATCTTAAAGATAATATTCGTATTACTTTAAGTCCTAAAGAAAATCTTATTATTAGTGGTAAAATTCTTTATTGGCAAACTATTCGTTCCAAAAAGGTTAATACTGCTTATTGTAAGAATTATGCTGAATTTAAGAAACTTTGGAATAATACAATTACTCGAAAGCAACTTAAAGATGTTATTAGAATTAAATTCAATGAATATCTCGACAATCAGAAAGCTATTGAAGAAGCAAAAGCTAAGAAATATCGAGAAGAGCTTGAAGTTCTAATTCAAGAATTTAGAGATTATAAAATTAGTAGTATTCCTTATCAATGGCGACAGTATGGTACTTATGCCGTAATGCGTTATGAATCAACTAATGGAGTTGTTAGACTATGGAATAATGCAATTATTAAATTAAAAGATTTCACTGATTTTGCTCATTTCTTTGCTATTTGTGTGCAAAATAATATTCAATTAAATCGTAAAACTTGTTATAATTATAAAATTAAATTTGGTGGGTATTATATTTGGGAAGTTCAAGCTAATGATTTGTGGAATGCTATGTGGGGTGGTCAGTGTATTACTATTATGGATGTTATAATTATCTGTAATAGAATAGGAATTAGTCTTGAAGAATATAAAGTAACTCGTAAACAATTATTGTCGCAATTTGAGAAGCGACAGGGGGTGTAACTTGTGTGGCTCCGCCTGCTGGGCTTCGCCCAGCGGCTCCGCTCCCCGGTGGGAGAGGAGGTTGCACGCCCACTTGTCGCGTCTGAACTAATACAATTAAAGCTATGAATGTTGTAGAACCTGCAATCGAATTTTGTGATTATTCTGGTCTTAAAAAGATTGAATTAATCGGTAAAGTTTGTACTAAACAAGAAGATAGTATCAAACCTGATTCAGCTGAAACTTTTTGTAGAAATAGACTTATTGATGGTCATACTGCTATATTTGAACATGAATATGTTTATTTTAATGTTACTTCAATTCCAAATCGTGTTGTTCGAGAATTTGTTAAATTAAGTCCTTATATTCGTTGGTCTTATCTTGGTAATTATATTGGTTTTTCATATCGAGTATTTCTTGATATTATGAGTAATAGTCGTAAAATGAAAGCTATTTATAATGATATTTATCATCCAAGCGAAGTTAATGATTTGTTTTATAATATGCTTCTTTTGAGTAAGGAGTTTTCTCATTTACTGTTTGATGATAAAGATATTACTGCTAAACTTGAATATGGTATTGATGCAAGTCTTCGAATTGCTTCTGATGCTGAAATACGTGAACGTGCGCCGGAGATTTATAATGTTACTTATAAAATTACAACCGACAGAGGTGTTACTCATGAAGCAGTTCGTCATCGTGAAATGAGTTTTATGCAAGAAAGTACTCGTTGGTGTAATTATGCTAAAGGTAGACTTGGTTATAAATATGGTAATAATATTAATGTAATTGAACCACCGTTTAAGAATGGAGATTCATTAGAAAAATTCTATGATGTTATTGCTGGTAATGAAGCTGTATATCAAGAATTAACTAATGATGGTGAACCTGTTCAATTAGCTCGTTCGGTTCTTCCTACTGCTACTAAATCAGATATTTATATATCTGGTACTCTCGATATGTGGATTGGTGAACATCTTGAAACTGTTTATCCTAAACTTACTATCGTTGAGAATAAAGGTTTCCTTCCTCTTCGTAATCATAAAGCTGCACATCCTCAAATGATTGAAATTGCTAAAATGATTGCAGAAGATATTGCTGTTAGATTCCCTAATGAAACAGGTCGTATTATTAATTATTTTGAATAAACTATTATGGCTAATAATAATTATATATCTCGTTCGAAATTTCAAGAAATATTTGCTAAAGCTCTTAGTAAATGTAATGTTCCACAAGATGAACAAACTAAATTCTTTGAAGAAGGTAATACTCTTCAATTAAGAAATCTTGGTATTTGTATTGCCATTACAAATATTATAGATAATATTATAAAAGAGGAACTTCCTGATTATGATGGTTGTGTTTCTGGTGAAACATTTAATACTATTTATGAGTATAACAAAAAGTATATGTATGAACGAGAGCAGGAGCGAAAGCGAGAAGAAAACGCTTAAAGAACTTCTTATTGAAATTAATAATCGTCACGGTATGACAGATGGTAATTCATATGTTGCTCGTGAAATGGTTAGAATTTATAATAAGTTATTCAAACGTAGTATTATTTTAGCAGTTAAGAAAGAAGCTGCTTTAAGAGTGTTACATGGTCAAGAAGGTAGACAAAATGTATTTGCTAACTTTCCTGAAGAAATAATTAATTAAGATTATATGACTGGTAAATTAATTTTAATCAGTGGTAGAAAAGGTACAGGTAAAACTTATGTTACTGAATACCTTGAAGGTATGCTCGCTGGTAAAGTTGAGATATATCCTATGGCTACAATGCTTAAACGTATTGTAGCTGCTGTTACAAATTGTAGTGTATCTCAATTAGATTCTCATTATTTTAAGTTATCTAAATCTCCGTATATTATTAATCGTTACGGTATTGATGAACAACTGACATATCGTAAGTGTTTACTTCATTTTGGTAAACTATTAAGATTTGATAATGATAGAGTGTTTATTGATGATGTTATAAATAGAATCAGAACTACTCCTTGTGATTATTTTATTATTCCTGATATTCGAGAACAATTTGAATTGAATTGTATTAAAGATTTTGCTCGTCAGAATGAAATTGAATTAACTACAATTCGTGTTCTCCGCAATACTAAAATGGATGATACATCCGGTGATAAAACTGAGTGTGATTTAGAGAATTATACTGGTTGGGATTTTCATCTTGATAATACTGTTGATGGATATGATAGTATTCATAAACAATTAACTTATATCTGTAAAGAGAAAGGTTATAATGTTAAAAAAGGTTATGTTGAACAAAAATTATTTTGACAATTTATGAGTAATTTATTTGGTATTGCGCAAAAATATGATTATCTTGTTTCGCAGATAGAAGAGAATGACGGCGAGATAACGGAAGAAATTGCAGAAGAATTAGCTATTACTGAAAGTGAACTTGAAGATAAACTTCGTGCTTATCGACAAGTAATTGATGCTCAAAAAGCTAATATTGCTTATAACAAAGATGAAATTAAACGACTTCGTGATAGGAATACAAGTTTTGATAAAATAGCTGGTAGACTTAAATCTTCAGTTGTTGATGCTTTACATGTATTTGGTCAAGTTGGTAAATCTGGTAATTACAGTCTTAAATTTCCTGATTTTACTGTTTATACAAAAGAATCGGAAAGTGTTTCACTTAATGAAAATGCCTTAGACCCTATTATTACTTCATTGCTTCATATAACAGAAGCACCTCTTCTGTCGGAAGATAATATTTTCGTTGAGAAACATAAAGAAGAATTAGATAAGATTGCTTCTATTAGTATTACAATTGATGTTCCTATTAGCTTAGCAAAAGAGGTAGGTGGATATATTCATGACAAATTAGGTGATGATTATATTTATACTGTTAAATTTGATAAGAAAGCTATTAAGGAACTTGATAATTGGGCTAAAGCATCCAGTGAATCTAAAGAAGATGTTGCTCGTGCTGAACGAATAGCTCATGTCATGGATAAAATTGATATGGAGATTGTTACGTCTGAAACTGCTATATATAAGTAGTCTATCATTAAACAAATTAAAATTAATTAAGCTATGAGTAAAAAGTATTTGATTACAAAAGTAATCGCTGGTGAGAAACAAGGTTTTCTTAAAAATGTAACCAAAGATGGTGAAGAGTGGATTAATGACCATAATGAAGCTCTTACATTTTTGAATCTTAAAGATGCTGAAAATGAGAAAGAACTTCTGTTTAGCAAACTTGGCGCTGAACATAAAGATATTGCTCATATTCGTATTATTGAATTGTAATATAAACTAACTAATTTAATTATGGCTGCGAATATTGAATTTAATTCTAATAGAAATACTTATTCATTCTATTCGTTGAAGGATGTTCCTTGGCATGGTCTTGGAACTGTCGTTGAAGAAGCTAAAACTCCTGACGAAATCATTCGTATTGCTAATATGGATTATGAAGTAGCTTTAGCTCCGATGTTTGCAAGTTTTATTCCTCCTGAAGCTAAACATTTAGTAAAAGAAGATAATCATTATGCTTGTCATATGTCCAATGGTGATGTTATCATTATTCCGGAAAAAGGTGCTCGCGTAGATGATGTATACGCTACATATCGTAAAGATAATTATAAAATTCTTGGTACTGTTGGTAGTAGGTATGAACCTGTTCAGAATACAGAAGCTATGGATTTTATATATCAAGTTTGTAAAAGTCAAATGGTAATTAATCCAAAAGATGTTATCATTCAGACTGCTGGTGTTTTAGGTATTGGTGAACGAATCTTTGTTACTGCTAAACTTCCTACTTATGAGATTGCAAAAGATGAAATGGAGAAATATATCCTTTTCACTACAAGTCATGATGGAAGTGGTAGTATTCAAGCTTGTTTTACTGATATTCGTGTTGTATGTAACAATACATTGAATGCTGCTTTGGATCATTGTAAGAATATGGTTCGATTCAAGCATACTAAAAATGTTAAAGCTAATTTAGCAATAGGTGCTCAAATGATGCGTGACACTCTTAAATATTCTGAACAAGCTAAGCTGATTCTTGAAGCTGCTGAGAATATTAAGATTAATGATGATGTGATGATTGATTATATCACGGATTTAATTTGTGATGCTAATCAGAAAGAATTTATTGCTAAATGCGGTGGTATCGGTAAAATTCCTTATGAGAATGATGTTATTTCTACTCGTAAAAAGAATCAGTTACATGCTATGATTAATTATATTGAACGTGGCCCCGGACAAGATAGTCATCGCGGTACAATGCTTTGGCTTTATAACGGTGTTACTTCATATATTAATAACGGAATTGAATATAAAGATAATCTCAATAAATTCGATTCTATTACGCAGGGTAATTCTTTCAAACTCGGTCAGACAGCCTTTAATAAATTAGTTCAACGTTTAAGTGCCTAAATGATTACAGAAGTAGTTATATATTCTGATGGTACTGTAAATAGCTTCGATTCTGATAATTGTCAAATTCCAAGTGCTTCTGGTAGTTGGGAAATTATTCCTTTGCTTGCAAGTTGGGCTTTAGCTCAATATCCAAGTCAATTACCTGAGGAATGTAGAATGACTAATGCTAAATGTTTTATTGGTGTTAGAAAGAAAGGAGGTGACGATAGGATGCCAATTCCTATACGTCATCTCCTTAAAATGGCAAAATATATTGGAGAAGAAGGGTATAATATTCGTACCGCAGATGTAAGTGAAATCCCACAATCTGAAGAATAAGATAGCATGAAAGAAAGTCTTATAGGATTGTATGTCGATAACACGGAAGTTCCAGAGTATAAAAGTACTGGAGCTTCCGGTTTCGATTTACGAGCTAAGTTTAATCCTAAAATTCCGTGGTTTGATAAAAGTATTATTGGTAGGATATTAAATCACGATAAAGATGTCACAGCTTATCTTTATGATAATTGCTATGATGGTCTTGAATGGGTTATTGATTTTAACGTATTAGATAAATCTATTCATCATGCAGTAAATCAGCCAGTTGAAGGAAAAACTCTTCTGGAATATATGGTTATAAATAATATTGACGCAGTTAACATCATTCTCCCATATAAAACTGTTAAATTTGAAACTAATATTTATACTGAAATACCTGAAGAAGATGAAATGCAAATTCGTCCTCGTAGTGGTATTTCGAGTACTACTTTATTAGATATTAAATTTGGTACTGTAGACAATGACTGGCGTGGTAACAGTGGAATTATAGTACAAAATCCTACACCTTTTAGTTATATTATTATTCCTAATAGTAGACTTGCACAAGGTGTAATTGTTGAAAAGAAACGTGCAGTATTTGATATTAAATCTTCTAAAGATGAATTAAGCAAAACTGAACGTGGTGAAAATGGTTTTGGAAAAAGTGGATTAATATAAGTTATGAATAACGAAGAAATTAAAGTTCAAAGTGACCAAGGTTATTATCTTGGTGTAAAACTTATTAAAGCTCGTAAAGCTTGGAGAATTAATGGTAGTGCTATTGTCTACGACATGAATAGAATGGTTCAACACGATGATGTTGTAGATGAAGGTTATGAAGTAGAATATTCTGATGGTTATAAATCTTTTTCACCCAAAGATGTTTTCGAGAAAGCATATTATCAGATTTTAGACCCTACTAAAATTAGTGAAGGTGATGTTCTTGGATTTATGAAACAAGGGTATTCTCTTAGACTTGGTAAAAAGACTACCGTTGTTCTTGATACTACTATTACTGGATTTGATACCATTGGTGCGTCAGCTTGTGTAAATCCTAATAATTACGACCATGCTATTGGCGAAGGTATTGCTCGTCGTGATATTAAGGATAAGATTTGGGGACATTTAGGTTTTGTTCTTCAATGGGCTATTAATGGTCTTAAAAGGTAGTTTATGATTAAGCGACTAAATGTAAAGAAAAATGTTAGATTATTAAGTGTACAATGGGATGGTGCTAATATCTCAGAATGTGTTAGTTTTTGTAGATATTGTCATTTTTCCGATGGTTGGATGTTTATTATGTTTAGAGAGAATATAATTCGACTTAATAAAGGAGATTGGATTATTGCTTTAACTGATAAAGAATTTACTGTTATTAATAATGAAACATATCAATATCTTTTTGATAAACCGAAAGATGTTGAAAACGGTGGCGAATAAACGCGACAAGTGGGCGTGCAACCTCCTGCCCCACCGGGTCAGCGAAGCCCGAAGGGCTGAGCTATCTATGTTGCAACTTTAATTGCTACTATAATTGTTGTTATTATTAATAGTGATATTACTAACATAATAAGTGATACAGACAGACCGTCAGAGTGCCTATTTTTAGGCGTTCTGACGGTCTTTTTTTTGTCAGTTAGACAAATGTACCACCGACAAAAGATAATGCCCGTAGCAGGCTGGAAAGCACCACCACGGGCAAATATCCGATGTTTACTTTATTGAACTATTCGTCCTCGTAGTTATCGCTGTCTTTCGGACTAATCATATCTCTAAAACCAGTAAATGTAATACCAAAAGGATTATACATATTGTAATAAGACATAGTAGCACCGAGATTATTAAACTTATTAATTTGACGAAGAACAGGAACAGCTTGACGTAATGCAACTGCACGTTTATCTTGTCCCTTATAAATACCTCTATCATAAATAAGTTCATCATCATCAACCCAAAGACCTTGAATAGTGAGATTAACAAGTTTATATGCAGATTGTAAAGTTTTCTGACCAGCAAACAAACTATTTGCAGTTTGTTCTATTGTAGCCATCCAACCAAATACTGGCATAGGTTCAATCATTTGTTGATAATAAGTTGTTGCAGCATACATAGCATGCTGATACAAAATATTATCATCGTCATCATCATCTTTCTTAAATGCACCAAGTGTCATAGCAGCAAGAGCACTGAAAGCTAAAGCACCCATTAAACGAGCAAATTTCATAGTTGCTATCTGTTCATTTAAGGGGAGAGTATTATAATAGAATCCTACATTAAGTAACCAACTCGATACACCTTTGAAGAAGTTACCAATACCTTTCATATAGTCGATAACAGTATTGTTATCATTAAGACTATCTTTAAAGGCTTGACTGCCACTTCTAAACATATCAAACATAGGATTAAATATAGGAACCTCATAACTACCTAATTGTTCATTATAAAATATACGACCAAAACGACGACCGAAATAACGAACAAAGTTAGGACGAACCCATTTCTTAAATTGCATTAACAAATCACCAAAAGCAGCATCTTGTAAACTATTTCTGTCTACACGATTGTAAATACCATGTAATGATTGGTTAATAGCTTTAACTCGACCACGGAACTCCGAAAGAGTTTCTTCTGTAAGACCACTTTCAGGATTAAAACTCAAACGACCATCTTCAAGTTTAAGTTCCGAACGAAGAGTATTGTATTTATCAAAAGCTTCACGTTGAACTTTTTTATCAGTTTTTCGAGAATCAACAATTTTCTTACGTTGTTCATCAGAAAGTAAATTATAATGTGATTTAAGATATTGAGAAGCATAATCGTGATTCCATAAATACTCTTTTGAAGTACGTTTTTCTTCACGAGCTATCTCAGCATCTAAATCTTCTTTGAAAATAAGATATTTATCATATTGTTCATTAGTAAGAACATCTTGTAATAACTTTTCAAGATTATCATTATAAAAATCATTGAAAGCCATAATTTTACCACCAACTACTCGATGAGATTGTGTAGCAGCAAGTAACATACCAAATTGCATAACGAACTCACCCATGTTATTAGGAGCATAGCCAACAGTATCAACCATTCGCATAGCTTTAATCCAATAGGAAGTTCCAGTATCAGAAGATGTTACATCACGAGTATCTTGATAAATATCATCAAAATCTTTAATGATTGCTACAAATACATCATCAGTTCTTGTCGAATTAATATCGCGTAAGAAATGAGGAATAGTCTTAATAACATCACGCAGACCTGATTTCATAATATCTTTGCTTTCAACAAAGTTATTAGCAGTAGATTCAACTATCATATCAGTAACACCTTTAAGAATATTAGTGATACCAGCAGTATAGTTGAGATACATAAAAGTCATAGAAGTATAACGTAATAATGCACCAGCCGAAACATCAAGAGCACTATTATATTTACTAAAATTAAAAATACGACGTTCCATGTTATTTAACTGTTCATTCGCATTTTTAATAATATCACGAGGTGCTACACCAGAAGTTCCACGTTCGTTCATTAAATATTTCGTAAGCTGATAATCAGTTTCAAAATTATTAATTGCACGAAGATTATAAAGTTCTTGTGTAAAACCTTTCATTACATCAACAATATCATAAGACATTACCTTAGCTTTATACTTTTTATTTTCAAGCATTACAGCATCGTTATAATGTCTAATCTCACGAAGAGTTGAAGGTTTAACTGTAACAGGAAGTTTGTTATTTTTATCAAACCATTCACTAAACAATTCTACGATTCGAGCTTCGTATTCAGTATAACTTTCAGATTTGTATTTTTTACGAATATCAAATACAGGAATATGTTTAGGAACTTGTAAGGTTTGAGCTTTTGTAACAAATCGTTTAGTACCATCGATGTCAGTATAATACCTATCTTTATGAATCATAGGAATACTAACAAATTGTTTAGCAGATTGACCTAATGTAGCTTGAGGAATAAAAGGCATTACCTCATCCCATCTACCATAATAGTTAATCCAATTACCGTCATATTCACGAATAGTTCGTTGAATAAGATTACGAATAGTATTAAGTAATTTTTGTTCTTTATCATTTAAAGCTGCATATTCATCTGATACCGGAGTATTACCAAAATCAAGTTTATAAAGAACGTTTTCACGCTTACCACTAATATCAGTGATAAGACTAAGTTCAATAAGGTCGTGAGTTTGTAAATAAACAAGTTTTTCACGATTACTTAATTCAGTAAGTTCAGCGAGATGTTTAGCTGCTTCAGTATCACTTAATGGAACAATGTTCCAAGTATGATTTTCGTTATATTTCTTTATAATATCATCAATGATTTCGAGAGTTTTTTCAGCAGTAGCTCTTGTAACAAATCCACTGTCAGTATAAAGATTCTTATAAATAGCATCACGAATATCTTTTCGTAAAGTACCAGTCGAATCTCCAAGACCTTCAGTTTTATAACTACCGATTAAATCTCCATATTCATTAATGAATTTGTGCATTAACTTTTCACGAACACGAGCATTTTTAGAAAGTCCCGGTTGGAACTCTTCAAGTGCACTTTCAAGTTCATCATTAATGCGTTGAGCTGCTTTCTTAGCTTTATAATTAGCTTCATCCCATGCTTTACCAGTAATATCAATTAGAGTGATACCAGTTGTAAAAGCAGAATCAAGCCAAAGTTGTGTTTTATTAATATCTTTATTAAGTTCAAATAACAAATGTTGAATTTCTAACCATTCATCTTCTGTTATTTCAACACTATTAGCATCAAATCCTTCAAGACTACCATTATGTGAAGCAAGATATTCTTTAATCTTACTAAATGCAGTAGTATATTTAGGATTACGACTCTTATCAATTACAACCCAAGTTACTACATCTTTAACAGATTGAATAACATTAGACCGTATTCCAGCAACTTTTGTTGCAAGAGATTTAAGTCGAGCTATATTATTATTTAATTCACCAAATTCCTTAGTAAATAATTCTTTACCTTCTTCACTTTCAGCATCATAAACTGTATCTTGAATTTTGATTTCTTCAAGTGTAAGATATGGACTAAAATGAGAAGCAAGTTTTAACATCATTACAAGTCTATCTTTGTAATCAAGAGCCGCACCATAATTTGAACGAATCTCTTCATAATTCAAATCTTTAGTAATAGCCCATAATTGCTTGATAGCATCATAAACAGAACTACTTAAATTAGCCAAACGACTATAAGTAGCTTTCATTGCAGCAATATCTCGTTCTTCAAGAGCACTTTGAATACCACCTTCAAAACTTTCATCATCGAAGGACTTTAAGATATTCATAAATTCCTCACGATTTCCAACATTGTTATTATTCAAAAATTTCTGGATTCTATCCATAATTTTCAAAGTTTCAATAGCAATATTAGAATCGACAACAAGAGAATTTCGTAAACCATCTCTTGTAGGAACGTCAGCATGAATAACACGAGAATATAATTTTTCATTATCACCATAAATATTAATATTCCTACGAGGAACATCAATATATGTTTCTGCAACTATTCGACCAACACCATCATTTAAGACAGTACTAACCGAAGTCATAATAGGATTAATTTTATAAAGATTACTAATAAAGGTTTTTGTCCAATCATCCAAATAATTGAAATCTCTATTAGCATCAATCAGAACATCACCGTTAATATAAAGATTACCATTCTTTAACATAGGAGCTACACGAAGAGCTTCTTCGTAAGCAGATTTGTTATAATCTACTTGAATTGCAGATTTATGATAACCCTTATAAAAAGAATGAGTTGCTTGTGTAGTAATAAAAATAGATGAAGCAGAAGATTCTAATTCATTATAAATAACATCACTTGCAGAAGAATGTGTATGTTCAACATCGATGAATGTAGGAGTAGTAACTTCAATTGAATTTAATACTTCAAAATCTGTATCAGATACAGAAGCAACATCAGTATCAATTACATCTTCAGTTTCAACATCAATAGTGCTATCAACAGCATCTTCTGTTTCAATCATATTAGCATCATTGAAATATGAATTTTCATCCATTTGGACTGATTCATTATCATCAATAGCTAACATGAATTTATGAATAGCATCAGAATCTATAATAACCGATAACCTATCAGTTATAATAGTTTCACCATCTTTTTGAACTTGTGCCATCATACCTTCTTGATAAGTAGGTATAATACTAATATCACCAGTCATTAAAGATGCTTCATTACGAAGTAAAGGATTAACAGGTAAGAATACATAAATCTGTTTCAACGGACTATTTGTATTTGTAGGAATTGCATATCGTTTGTATACACGATTCTTACTACGAGTAATCCTTTCAGTTACATATTCTGCATTAGCATATTCAGAATTAATTAATCGAGCTTCAGTTTCAATATAGAAATTCTGAGTATTACCATTCTCATCAATATAAGAACCAGTACCAACATTTTCGCCGTTAGCATTTTGAACATAACCAATAGTAGCTTTATTCTTATTTGCTTCCCAACGATAACGTTTTTGTATATCACTTAATAATACTGGATTCATATCTGATTTCATACGAGATATTAAACTCATAACAGGTGTAATATCTACGTTTCCATCAAATACAGCTTTTTCAGCATTTCTTAAGTTTTCTGCATAATTACCAAGATTAACAGAAGGGTCAGGATAATGAACTTCACGACATAAAGCATCATATTCTGCATTAGGTCGATTAGTACTTATAAGTTCAATCGGAATATATTTTGAAACATTATAAGCATAATTAAAACCTTCTGTAACATAAGTATAAACTAATAATTGACGTATCGTATGAGCAATATAAGGAATCTTACTATCCCACATACGAAGAATACTATCAGTTATATTAGACCAAGAATTAACATCATTATCATCACGTTGGATTCTAATAATATCATAAGGTACAGAACGATTATTCTTACGAACTGTTAAATACTTAAATATGTTATCACCTCTGAACTCAGGTGATTTCTCAATATAATCTCTTAATGTACTATCTTTTTGAATAAATTGAATCTGTTGAGCAAGTGAAAGTTTAGTATATTGAGTAAAACTTTCAGGTGTATAACCATCTTTAACAGTATTTAAAAGAGTCTTAAAGATAAGTTTTTGTTCTTTAAGTTGTTCTTCTGTATGAATACCTAATGTAGTAAGAATTTCCGGAGTATTATCAGGTGTTAAAATAGGAAGAACTTTAACAAGTCCATTATCTAATCCACCGTTAATACTTACGAGATAATTCATAATACTATCAGTAACATATTTATAAGTAGATTCATCAATCGAATTTTTACGTTGAAGTATCTGACCTAAAATCGTATTAGCAATATGATGATTTCGAGTAATGAAAACATTACCGAAACCATTAGCCATTAACCAATGTGCATATTGATAACGAGCTTGAATTACTCCGTAAGCACTTTGATTTTCAGTATCATTAAATTTGTTGCCATCAAGATAACCTTCAAATGAACCAACAAATATACTTTCAATAATGTCTTTACCATTATCAAGAATTACTTTATTAGGAGTTTCATATCCAACAGCTAAATCCTCAATAAGTTCACGACGTGTCATAATATCATTTCGTTTCGGAAGTTCCGCACGAAATCTTTTCATATCCAAATAAGTAATCGCAGCAAGAGGGTTACCTTTAACATCCTTTGGTTTATAATGCCGTCTAAAAGCATCAGAACTTTCACGAGTAAAAGCAGCTTTAATCGTATCTATTGCTTTAGGATTACCAGCATTTTCTTCGATATATTCATCAATAAATCGAAGCGTTTGATTATATTTATCATTTACAAGTTCTTTTAAGGCTTTTACTGGATAATAATATTCAGCAAGTTTACGTTCTTTTTGGTCAGCCTTAAAAAAACTATCAACTCTACTTTCACTTTTAAGCATAAAGTTAAGGTCAATCAAATTAGTAGCAATTTCATTATATTCAACAAAATTACCAAGAACGCTAATCTGACGTAATAACCAATCTGCTGTACGATTATTACGATTTTTAATATTATCTAATAACTCTTCAGTAGTTTGATAACCATATTTACCACTGATTTCATTAATAGTTATATTCGGTAATTTATTTTTCAATTCATTAAGCTGTCCAACAGTAAGAGTTTTAGTTTTACTTTTACCACTTGCGACAGTCATTATAACATCATGCGATTCAACCGGAGTAATTTCTTTTTTAACAATTAAATCAGCATAAATCTTAGCAAGTTCTACACTATAATCAGAACGAATTGCTTCGACAGCATCAAGAATTGTAAAATTACCACGACTTAATGATTGAACTTCCATTCGATTAACTGCTTCAACAATAGCAGGTTGATGAATAAAAGCATCTTCATTAGTGAATCTATTAGGTTTATCATTATAAAGTTCGATAGTAACACCAGACGATATAGCACGAGCTACACTTAAAGTATGGACATTAAGATTAAATCCAAGTCCAGCTTTAAGAACATCAAGAATACCAGAAGTAAACTGATTCATTTGAAGTTCAACTCGTTCACCACTAATATCCAAATGTTCATTAAGTACATCATTATTAATCCAAACATCATTAACCCAAAGAGCATTTTCTTTTGGCAATAATTGGATATTTTCAGCACCATATCGTTTAGCTAAAAATTCTTTATATTTACTTGTTAATCGAGGTACACCTTTATCACTTACAGTGTACATTTCACTTCTATCAGCAAAACCTTTAGGTATCGGTAAAGAATTAAGACTAATCTTACGACGAATACCTTTAAGCAATCTACCATGTAAAGTAGAAATTGTTGCGATTAAAGTATCGAAATTAACAGAGTGACCTTTAAGAACTGTTGAACCCATACTCATGTTATTAAGAGTAATCTTATCCATGAGATTATTAGGATTCAAAGTTTTAAGAGTATAATTCCAAAGAGCATTATCACGGTCAGATACAGCTTGAATTTCAGCCATACCATTGGGTTTATTTACTTCTTCAGCATGATTTGGATTAGAAAGAACAGCTATAATAATATCAATCAAATGATTATCACGAGCTTCCCTACTATTCAATTCATAAATACTCTCGTTTTGAACAAAGTCTTTTGTAAAAGCATTAAATGCTTTATCAATATTACTTTGAATAGTACTTAAATGAGGAACGATAGTTTTATCAGTATCCTCAACGAGATATTGAAATTTTGATTTGATAGTATCAAAATTACTAATTGTATCAGGAGAAATATTAATAGTAGCTAACTGACTATTAACATTCTTAACAAACTTAATTAAATCATTGATTGCTTTATGAGCACGAATTAATAAATCCGAAGTATAAGCACGTTGAGTTTGAGTGTAATTACCAAAATCTTCAGTAACACCATCTCGCTTATTAGCAAGATATTCTCGAACTAAACTATTCACATCACCGTAATTATTTGCAAATCCATACTGTAAATTATGCAGAATAGGTTTAAGAATCTTAGTATATTCCGGATTACTTTTAACATCTTGCAAATCCTCTTTAATTAATTCAATTATATTATTAAGAGGAGATTGATTTGCATTAGTAGGTACTAAATTAGGATTATAATATCGGCTAATCCACTTAACAATAGCATTAAAATTATGACTTGTTAAATTAGTAAATTCTTGTGGAGTAGTAGCTAATTCGATGTACTTTTGCTTAAATACCGACCGTGTGAATTTACCCCCTATTTGGGCCTGCGAGGCATCAAATTTCGACTTAAATTTGACAGGTATATATTTGTCTTGCTCAAAAATTACATTGCGATAGTAGGCGTAAATCGAGTCAATATCAAAGTCCCAGCCAGTACGAGTAATAAGACTTTGTGGAAATATAGCTTGTGTAGCATTATTATTAAGAAAACCAACAACTTCAAATACAACCATTGATTGTTCACCCTCGGTAGGAATACGAATGCCTATCATCCGACGAGCTTCAACATCAAGTTTGTCAATATCAACAGTTATAATATCCTTAGTTGTACCATCTTCATTAGTAATAGTTTTAACAGTACCAATATTTTTATAGAAATCCATTTTCCACGGATTAACTATAACTTCTGCATAATGGTAATTTCCATTCTCATGATATTCAGCTTGTAATTCAAGACTTCTACCAGTTCGTTTACATTCTTCAATAAAACTTGAAGCATATGTGATAGAACCATTAGCAACAAGTTCATCAATAATTTTATTGTAAAGTTCTTTATCAGAATAGAACTCATTATGTTTAATTAATTCATTACTTGCAGTAAATATGTCAGCTCGAATAGGAGCATGGAATCCGGGAAGATATTTATTAATAACTTGTTTACTTAACATAGAAGCAAGTATCTTCTCTAACTTACCTTTAATAATAGGATAAGATAAAGGCATAATAGGAAGACCATCTTCTTTAATTTCAAGAGCTTTTCGAATAGTTATAGCATCAACATCATCCGATATAATTTCTTGAAAACGATTAACAAGTTTATTTATATCAATTTGAATAGCACCACGAGCATCAGTTCGAATTTCACCATTCTCATCAATACCACCAATATCGTAAAGTAATTGCATAGCATCTTCACGAATATTAGTAGCTAATGTTTTTTGAAATTCATCAAAAAGCTCTTTACCAGTAACATCTTTACCGTCTAATTTATAGATAGCATTATTCCAATCAAGACCTTCCATAATCTGCTTAACCAACTGACCACCTAAAATAGTAGTTTCATCAAGCAAATCAGCTTTAATATCTTGTTGAATAACAAAATCACTATCTCGCATATAAAGAATAGACTTATCATCTACTCGATTTAATGCCTCAATATCAAGGCCGCCTTGGTCATTATGAATTTTAACTGGTGTAATACCAGATACTTTAACAGCAGAAATAGGACTAACTTGGTCAATATTATTTTGAATCATCCAATCATATAATTGACCAATAGCACTACCTCGTGTCATACTTTCAAAAAGAACAACAGTTGAGTCTTTTATTTGAACACTATCTACTTCATCAGCAAATATATCAACTTCATTACCAGTTACAGCCGGAGCATGATAAAAATCACCACGGCGACGACGAGTTGTACCAAACAATTTAACTTGTTCTACAACCTTAGCGTAAGATGTAGGATTAAATGTTTTAGTTGGGTCTTGTAAATCAGTAATATATTGATACAAAGGTTCGCTCGGATTCCAACGACCAGTAGCTTTCAAAAGTTTAATAAGACCTACATCAGTCATAATAGACTGAGAGTCATTGATAGTAGCAGTAGCACGATAAGCATCCAAAATAGCTTCATTTTGAATACCCATTTTATCAAGAATATTACTATTGAAATTCATATCTTCCATAACAACAACCTTACGAGGAGTATCATTATGAATTGAATCAATAGAATTAAGACCATTCTTAATAACTTGTGCTACACGTTTATTGAGGTCTACTGTATCTTTATATTCTTCAATATCACCATTAAATATAGCGTTCATACTATGATTATAGATAGTATGATTAAGTAATACTTTAAGTAAACTTAATCGAACACCATCATTATCCATAATATCATAAGTAGCAAGAACGTGCTGACGAGCGCTATTTAACAAACTTTCTTTCTTTAATGTAGGGATAGTATCAAAAGTATATTCTTTACCATCAGCTTTGCGACGTTTAATCCAATCATTAGCTTTCTGATTATATACTTCTTGAACTAAATCTGCTAAATAACTATCGAAAGTAGTAACGACACTTGTATCAGTTTTGATATTAGTATCGTAAATACTTTTAGCAATATTTTCAAAACTATCAACACCAGTTGTAGCATTCCAACGAATGTAAGCAGTTACGAAATCACGAATATTACCAGTATTAGCAACAAGATTTTCATCGTAAGGTTCATTACGAACTTGTGCAATCATATTACGATAAACTTCTGCAACATCTACATTATTTATCTTTGCAATATGAGCAGGTAATGTGATATTCTTATCATTCTCAATATAAGTAATATTCAAGAACTGAAACGCCTTACCAGTCGGAATACCTTTTGCATCATAAATAGCTCTACCATTCCAATACTTTCGATTATGACGAGTTTTCATTTGAGCAAGATTCTCGTCACTATTATCTCTTAATTGAAATATAATTTGCCCAAAAGTATTAAACTTAAAAATATCACTATTTACAATCTTTTCGATAGAATGAAAAACATTGGATTCTTCATTTATCGGATTATCTGTTATACGAACAAACTTATTTCGTGCAACAAGATTATCTAAATATTCAGTTACATAAGAATATATACGAGGAGCATGAGTAGCTAACCTACTACTAATACCATTCATCGGAAGATAAATATTTAATCCACGAGAAATAGCATCATTAATAAAAGGAACTACTCGACTTTCAAAATCTTTTACATAGGCATCATAATCTGCATCAGTAAAATAATCTGTTGTCGTAGGTTTATTCGGAGTAATATTCTCACCCTTAAAACCATCAATTTCGATAGTATTTTTAAGACCTCGAATAGATTCTTGTCCAGATGTTGCAGGAGCACCTATCGCACGACTTTTAGTATTACCTGAGAAGATAAATACCGATTTAGGATGTGCTGCAACAGCCGCAGGTGTATAATTAGAACCAAAAGTCTTAACATGAATTGAAGTACGAGGTTTAGAAGAATCTTTAATAAATAAATCATCAACCTCAAGTCGTTTAGTAGTCATCATATAACTACGAGGACTATCAGATGTTAAAAATACATATTGACCAAGCATATTAAGAATAACCTCGGTATATGTATAAAGAGCGCCTTGTACCTCACGATATTTCAGACCTTTATTTCCAATCTTAACACCATTAAATGCAGATAGTGCAAATTGATAACGACGTTCAACATCAGAAATAAATGCAGGATTTACTTCATATTCACCAATACTATTTTTAGTGAATATACCAAGACCAGTCTTTTCATCGTAAATAAGAATATTATCTTCTGCACCCGGAGCAGTTAAAGTTGGGTCATTAAGATAATCCTTAAATATATGTTTAATATATTCAGTATTTACACCAGTACGAGTAACAAATCCACGAAGGAATTTTGTAAGCATACTATCATACTGAGGTGAATAATTAAGTTTACCTTGAACATCAAGATAACTCATATTTGTAAAACTGTTAAAATCATAAGTAGCAATTTGTGCTAATGAATATAAATATCCATTAATATTATGTGCAGGAATTTCTTTGCCACGATATGTATTAACCCGATGTTTAGTATCATTAACTACATTTTCAAGAAGAGAATTAACTCTTGAATATACTTCATTTGCATTATCATTTGCATTATAATATTGAGTAAGAGCATCACGAGTAATTGCTAATCCTAAGTAATTAATTACAGACATCTGTTTATCTAACAGAGCTGCTTTATCAATCTTACTACGTCTTGAAATAGGTTCAAAAATACGTTTAGATTTAGGATTAGTATAAAGTACATCATTCAGATTATTATATAATCCAAATTCAATATTTGTACTTAAAATACTTTCAAATCTATCAATATATGTTTTAACACCAAATGATTCTCGATTATTCTGATAAATCGTAGCATTATTACCACCTTCTAATGCCATAATATTTACAGGAATAACAGCAAGTTTAATTCCAGAAATATAAGCATTTACAAAAGAATTATCATAATCAGAAGCAGCAGAACCATCATCTTCAAATACTCGTTGGAATATTTCAAGAATAGGAGTAAACTCATCATTTATAGCTGCAAGTTGTTGCAATCTATTATATACATCTTGAGGTTGAATATCGTAAAGATGTGCCTCAATAAGTTTATTCCATAAAACATTAATATCAATAGGAGCAGGAATGTATGCTTTATTAGCAGTTCTATTTTTGAAATTACTCGAACCTACAAGAAGAGCTATTTGAGCTTTAACATGAGATGCTAACGTATTCTTTCTATCAATACGTTCTTTTTGTAAATCATCCCACATTACTTCAATATCTTCAATAGCATCACGTTGTCCTTCTTCTGTACTTTCATCATCGACAATCCGATTATTTTGATAAGCACGCTTACGATTAATACCATAGTTCTTATCAATATAATCAAGAAAATAATTAAAGATTTGACTATTACCTTTATTCAAATCAGTAAGTACATTTGCTACAAAAATATCGTTGAATCTTGTAGGAATAAAATTAGGTCGAGCTTTATACTCTTCAAGTTCTTTATTAAACTCAGCAAGAATTAAAGCCTTAAATCCACTACGAGAAACATCTCGATAATTAGCTCCAAAACGAGCTTGTCTTTGTTCCGCAGTAAGACCTTTTAACTTAAAGTAAGCAGCAGTTAAAACACGAGCCATATAGGCATAATCCATCTCATCAAATGTAGCAGTATTTACAATAGACGGATTAAAAGCGTGTTTAATATCAAGACCTAATGCGTTACCAAGAGATTCAAAATCTTTACGAATATCTTCACTATAAGTTTCATCTGTCGAAAGAGCAGCTAATACAGATTCTAATTTAAGTTCTCCACTTATATAAACGGGATAACCCGTAGCTCCATAAGGAGTACGGGCATCCGCTTCTGCATATAAAAACGCTGTAAGAATACGACGCTTAAAAGCATTTTCTAATGATACATCAGCATTATCTTCAGCATAACCTCTAATATTATTATAATCTTTAATAGTAGGTAAAACACCTTTTTCCATTAAAGATGTAATAATATCTTCAATAGGCTTAGTCTTAAAAGACTTCATTTGATGATAAAGACCAGATTTCTCAAGTCTTCCATCAGCAGTTAAACGATAAGGTTCAGGACTACATTGTGCATTCATAAACTAACAAATTTTGTTATTATTGTCATCAATATATTTATCAATAAATTCGATTACATATCCACCGTTTGAAGATACAACATTTTTCTGATTATTCAAAACATTTTCAGAACTATTTGAAAAAACCTGACCAGTGGGCGTCAAACCCACTCCCCCACCGGGTATCACTATGTTCGGGCTAATATCAGAAACATCAAGACTATTAAATGTTTCAGAATTATTGTCATCAAACGTAATTTCACTGTCATCATCAAGAAAATCTAATTCAGCTTGAGCTGCTCTTTGATTTTCTGTCAGAGGTACATCAGGCGTTTTAATAAGTTCTGTAACTGATAAATTATCATGTGTTGCATCGTTTGTAACATTAGTTTGATTAGTTGTAACTGAGGTTGGCTCCGCTGCTGGGCTTCGCCCAGCGCTCCGCTCCCCGGTGGGAGAGGAGGTTGCACGCCCACTGGTCGGATTTTTTGCGCGTCGGCTATTCACACTATCCAAACTATTAATTACTATATTTCGTACATTACTAAGTAAACTATTATTAGTAATTGTATCTATACCAATAACCGAAAGAATTGCATCAATAATTTTATCCCAAAGACTTTTACGTTTCTTAATCTTCGGAGCTTCTTCTACAATAATTCTATTTGCTAAATTAGCAAACTGTTTATTTGTAAAAGCATAAGTAACTATTTCAGCAGGAGTTTCACTTAATATTTTAAGATATGTACGAAGATAACCAAGTTCAAGTTCAGTTAAATCGCTCTTATATTTAGCATTAAATTCTTTAGAATCAACTTTAAATGCAGTGTCATTAATATCGCTAATTAATGTAGCAAGTTTATCGTATAATTCTTTAGAATTAGCTTGTTGTTCAAAATACTTATGAAGAGATTCATGAGTAATATTAACACCTAAATCAGTAGCAGTAAAATCACGTTTAGTAAGTTTATTGCTATTGATAACGATAGTTTCAGTACCTTTATCATATTGAGCAATTATGAAATCTTGTTTACTTGATAGTTTCTTAATACTGAAATTAGTTTTACCATCAGCATAAATTCTATCATATAATTCAGCGATTCTGTTAGCAACATCTTCAGATACAAAATCAGGTATAACACCTAATACTCTAAGACCTGCTACTTTATCATCTGTAATATTAATAAGTTTTTGATACCAGTTTGTTTTAGTATCACTTGTCATTGAACTTAATGTTGTAATTGCTTTAACAGCAAATTCTTTCGTCACATCTTCTGATTCTCGAATAGAATTATCAGAACTTTCAGATTTAAGTTCAAAGAACATTGCAGGTTGAATAGAATCAATAGTATAATTGGTAACAACATTACCATTGGTATCTCTAATTCCAATAACACTTGTTGTTAAAGCGCCGGTATCAAGAATAAAATCTTGCATCGAATCAAATGTTGAAGAAACAGATTTATCAACGATACCTTGTTGTTTAGCCCAATCAAGTATTTTAGATTTATATTGACCTTTAACTGCTGCGTAACCATCGTCTGTTTTAACACCGTAAGTATAGTGGTCGCCTTGTAATGCAGTAGTAACACTACGTTGCATATTACCATATAATTTACGGAACAGATTATGATTAAGTAAATCAGTTAAATCTTTACCAGTAATACCTCTTGCTTGCAAATCAATTACAGCGTAAGTTCCTTTGTTAGATTTATTCTTTTCAATAATACCATTTAATTGAGCAAGTTCTCGTGCTGTAAAAGGACTCTTAGCAATACGAACTTTTGAAGTAGTTCTATTAACTGGAATTACTCTACGACTTAATCGAAGTTTAACAGGAGTAAATTTATCACCAGATTTAGTATATTCAATACTAATTCTATTGATATAACTTATTCCATTTTCAAGTATATTCTTTTTACGAACAACTGTTTGGAAATCTAAATGTTTAATATAACGAGTTTTTCCAGTAGCTGGGTCTGTATTTTCATAAAGAGAACTAATGTTAAACCATTCAGCTCCCGGAACTCCACGATTATAACTTGTAATGATAGCTTCTGATAAAGGAGCTAATCGACTACGAATATTAGCATTATGAGCTTTAGTTCGAGTCTTATTAGTATCATCTACAAGAGTATACAGACCAGATTTAGCATCAGTCGGAAGAGATGTAAACGTAGCATCTGAAATAATATCACTCATAGTTTGAGTAACAAATTCCATAGCAGCTACATTAAACGGTGTATCTGCAACATCACTTGCTAAATTACCACGATGTAACGGAACATAACTTTTTCCATTTTCACCAGCATTAGCTTGAATTTCAGCATATATTTGGAAATGCCTATCAGATGAAGTAATTTTATCTTCAACAATAGGATTATTAAATGCAGTGTCAGTAGTAAGTGATGAAACTAACATTAAACCATCAGCGTCAGGCTGACGTTGAATAATATTAACAGCAGGTTTACCATTAACTGTAACAGTGCGTTGCATCTCTTCATTTACATTAGCTCGATAACCACTTGAATCGGCAAATGTAATAGGAGATTTATTAATACCTTTTAATACTAAAATTGCAGAACCTTTTTCTTTAATTTCAGTAATAAGTTTTTGACTTTGAATAAAGTCATTTCCAAGTTTAGTATTTAGATTCTGATAAGCGTTCTTGATTCTAAGTCCATAACGAACATAATCATTAAGATTTTTAAGTCTTACATTATAGAACATAGGACTAATAAGATAATAAACCTTATTTAAGTCAAGAGCTTCGATATCAAACGCTTCTGGACTAACACCTTCGACTTCGGTATTATATTGGATAGCTCCAATAAAAGCATTGATTATTTCAGAATGTTCAGTTTTTGATGTATTACCATATTTATCTAATTCTTTAATAATTGATTTCAGTTTTGAAACAACTGAATCAGAAGTTTGTTGTTCACGAGTTAAGGCTTCAGTATATACTTTATAAAACTCCTTTGTTAAGTTAAATATTGTATCACTTCCACCAGCTTTTCGGATAATAGTATCTATAAATTTAGATGTTCCATAAGAATTACCAAAAGCAGAATCATATTGATTAACTCCACTTTCATCAATTCTACCTAATTGTATTTCATGATAAGTTTCACTATCACCTAAACCAATTCGTTCAATTAATAGTTTTTTGCCATTTACATCTAAATTAACATCAACATTACCATCTTTATAAGTAACTTCAAATTCCTGACCTTCGTGTAAAGTTCTTAAAGCATCAAATAATTCAGTAGCCTTGAATTTAACACCATTAAGTGTAATGTTGTTTTTAATAACACGAGTTTTAGGATTATAATATTCAGGACTTGTGATAATCTTATAAACTTCAGGTGTAAGACGACGTAAACCTTTGAAACCATTAGTTTCAAATTCGCGTTGAATATGAGTTTTGAAGAAATCACTTAAAAACTTACCACGAAGATTTAAGTTACTATCAAGATAAGCACCGTCTGTTGTTTGAATAGGATTAGCAATTCGTTTATTAATAATATCAAATAAACGTTTAAGAGCATCAAGTTGTTCTTGTGGAACACCATTCTTACTCATTTGTTGATATATAGTATTAACATTTACATCATTTTTGAAATATTTAAGTGCATACCAAATAGGTTCGTAATATTTAATAACATCATTACGACCATCTGTTTGCTGATATATAGAATCAAGAATATCTTCGTAAGTATAAATGTGATTATCAGTAAATATCTGACGACCATCGAGTTTTACAATAGTATTTTCAATAGCATCAAGAGCATTACGCATTGAATCACTAATATAATAACGATAGTCATTAGTATTAAACTCATCTCTTGATTCAGTATCATCTATAAAGTCAGAAACACTGTTAGCAAGTACATCAAGACTATTAAGAATAGATACATCATCGTTTAATTCAGTACCACTTTCAAAATTATAATATCTCGAAAGAATAGAATAAGCCATTCGAGCATTTCTTAATAAATCAAGAACATTACTTTGACGAACAGCTGTAATAACATCTACTCCAGTAAGATTCAAAGCATCAACATCAGATACCAGATAAGGTTGAATTGATTGAGCTAATGTATGAAGTCTTGTACGAGTAGGAAGATTAGGGATAGCACCATAATCTAAAAACTCTTTTGCTAAATTATTTACGGCAGTAGCAAATTCCATAATTTTAGAAGTTTGACTACCAAAGCCATCATCATTTACAAGAGCATCATGTAACGGACTATCTTCATCTTGTCTAATAGCACGAATTTTACTAATAAACCTATTCATCACACTGTTGATATATGCGATATTAGTTTTGTAAAATTCAGTTGTACTTTTAGCTACTTCATTAATAATACTATTTTTGAATAGAGTTATCTTATGATAGAAATTTGAATATCTAACAGTATCAAAATTACTATTAAGATTTTCAAATTTGATTTGAGTAAGACCTTCAATTTGTGCTCGAATTACATTATGGTCTACATTAATATTCTTAAGAGTTAATTTACCATCAGTGATAGTATAATTATTATTAAGAACATTAGCAACGTTAGCAATATAGTCAGCAATAGCTTCACGCATTTTAGCGTTTTCCTCTTCACTATAACCAACTATATCACCACCATAAAGATTCCAAATCCAATCTTTGAAAAGATTAGATTTAAGATTGTTTGCAATACGAATATTACTATCTGATAATAACTGTTTTACACGATTAGCTTTTTCTAAATTCTCATTACTAATTTCAGTAGGTTGATATTCATTTATCCAACCAATAAAATTACCAATAATAGTAGTTCGTAATGTATTAAGTTCAGTATTATCAATAGGAGATAATAATGCCGTATAAGTATCACTATTAGAATCAGATAATTCTTTATGTAGATTTATAATAGTATCTAAATAATGATTCTTAAATTCATCTGCTGAAAGTTTATCTTGAATATTATAAAGTGTTTTATAAATAGCATCAAATTTAGTTTGAACTTCACTTCGAATTTCAGTAATATCCATACCTGCAAGTTCTTTTGCAGAATATGTATCTTCCTTACCAGTCGCATCATCTTTTATAGTAACCATTACAGCACTAAAATCGGTTTCGTCGTCGGTTACGACCTCGATTCTTTGCACGGTTTTGGGCGATTCTGCGACATTAAATTTTGAGCCTACCGAATATACCTTATTTTTAATATCGACGGTATTTGGGGCCTCGCTGTCATCGAGAGAGTACGAAATCCCGTTACTGTCTGTTAGCACCTCGGTAGTAACATTTTCGGGTTCTTTACTTGCTTCTTGATTAGTAATTTCAGTAGTTTCCTCTACTTTATCTTTAGCTTTTTCAATCTCTTCTTGTTTATCATAAACTTCTTTAAGTAACTTACTTCGTTCAGCCATAATCTCATCTCGGTTATTAACATTTTCTTCGAGAGCCATTACAGCCATACTTAGTTGAATTCGAGCCTCTTCAAGAGATTTATATGTTTGATTATTGTTATTACGAGTTTCACGCAAACGTTTTGCAGCTTCATTATATTCAGCTACATTATTATTTTCACGTTCATCTTGTTCTGCAATATCACTATTAATTCTATTAAGTCTTGCATCGTAATCAGCTAAATCATTTTCAAATAATTCAATCTTTCTACGAGTATCAGCAATCTCTCCATTATGAATAGCAAGTTCTTGTTCATATTGGAGTTTACCAACTTCTAATTCTGCAATAGCCTGACGAGCATTTGCAATTTGTTGTTGTAGACTTAAAATAGATTTCTTACTATTTTTAATTTCAAGAAGATAAGGTTTACGAGCTTTACGATTAGGTTGTTTTGTACTAATAGCACCTTGATTAGCAATATAAGTATTTAACTCATCAATTTGAGATTGTAAACCATTAATTGTATCTTCAATAGTTTTAATCTTATTTACTAATCGAGTACGTTTACCTTTAAGTGTACTAATCGCTTTATTACGAGTTTTATCTTCAAGCTGAGTTTTATAATCTTCAATGACTTTTTGCAGTTCTTCACGTTCTTGTTCAAGAACAGTTTTTTCTACATTTAAGCTATGAAGTTTACTATCAATAGCTTTAAGAGCTTCATCTCGTTGCTTACGAAGATTAGACGCTTCAATATCGAAAGTTTGAATATCAGTATCAACAATAGCTAATTGACGACGATAATAGTCAAGTAAATAATCATCAGTTGATGCCTGAACTTTAAGAACATTGTCGAAAGGATTACCCCAACTTAAACCCATATTACGAGCATGAATATCTTGCATAATAGTAAATTCTCTACGAAGAGCATCTACAACAGGTCGTTTGTTAGCACCGTAAACTTCTTCAAGTTGAGCATCTGATAATTTACTTAATTCATCAAAATATTCAACAGCATAATTGAACCCATTAGCAGAACCAATTCTACCCATAATACCAACAAGTAAACTTGAAGCAGGGTCAGTAATAGTTCTGTTAACTTTTGGAGTACCATCACTATTCATAACTTGATTACCAGCTTCATCTAAAACTGGAGTTTCAGTTACTTTAATATTCATATCACCGTCAAAATCAGCAATAGCTGCGGCAGTATCTTGAATACCATTTATAATGTTAGTAGCTCGTTTATTCTCAGCTTCTTGTTGAGCTTTACCATTAAGTATTCGTGTAACACCACTACGTCCAGCAGACATTACACCACCACCAATAGCACCCCAAATAAAACTATCCCATGAAGAAGCTTGTTCAACAAGTCTTCCCATACGAGCTAACGGAGTTAAATCAGCAGTTTCATCTTCAATCCCAAGTTCTTTCTTTGCGGCAACGACACCTTCATTAAGTGCCATATCAACTCGCATTTCTTCAAGACCTTCAGATAAAGCAACAGAAAAGAAATCTTTTGTTTTATGAAGTCCAATACTCGGAATAAGTTTGCGATTAAGTTTAGATGTTTCACTATCTAAAACAAAAGTCTTACCTTTTTGTGCAAGACCTTTTATATTACTTTTTAAACCTTTTTCAATAGAAATACTATTAACTGGAGCTTCTTTAATACCACGAAGCATACTATTGAGTTCAATAGCATTAAATAATACTCCATAAACCCAAGCATCATTGTAACTTTCAGAAGCATAAACAGATGCAAACTTACGAGCATCATCTTCATTGAAACCTAAATCGAGAGCATATTGATATTGTTCATCATAACCACGAACAATTTCTTCCATACTATCGAGATGTGCTCCGTATAAAGTACCAATTATCTGTTGAGTATAAGGATTTTGTAATGCACGACCTGCTTTATTCAATGTAGAACCTAAACGACCAACACCGTTAATCATTGTTCCTAATTTACCAACAGCTTGTAAAGCTCGCATTTGTCCAATAACAGGAAGCATAGATGCAGCAGCAGAACCTACGGTAGGAAACATACTTGCCCACCAAGTAGCATCACCCATACCACCAGCAAAACCACCTTTTTGAGCTTGTTCTGTTTGATAAATAGGCATTGCTTTACGACCCCAATTTTCAATATCTTTACCTATTCTCTGCCATTCAGAACCAAGACCTTCGTTGATAGCTTTGTCCCATTTATATTTGGCATTATCATCCCATATTTGACTAATAGCACGATATGTAGTAGGAAAGAAATTAAGAATACTACCAATACCAGTAATAGTACCACCGAGAATAGTAGTTCCTAATTGACCAATAGCATTTTTAGTTAAATACCAACCACTTTGATTTTGTGCTCTATTTTCATTAAGAACACTTAAATCAAGATTAGGATTAACTTGACCTCGACCTAATATATTTTCATATTTAGAAATATTAAAAGGTCGAATTGAAGATTGTTTTCTACCACGAGAAAGTTCAGGTTCCGGCATACTACCGGGTAAAACAGGAGTAGCTCCTACTCCCTGAACTGGTGTTTCAGAAGGAGTAAGAGCTTGCGAACCTGTAATAGGAATTTTAATATCTGTTAGATTTGGCATGGTTTAATATCCTATATTAGCATTATTTATTTTATTCATTTGAATAGCTTCGGCAGCTTCTTGCATATCAAGAACAACTCCATATTGAGTTAAAACATATTCTGCAATAGGAACTAATGCTTCATTTACAGTTTCATAATATTGAATATTATTAGGAGTTATACCTTTAATTGTGTAAAGACTATTAGGAATTGTATTATATCCAAATTCTCCATAATGAACAGAACCATCAGGATATTTTAATCCACTAATATCTTTTATATAATAACCTTGTGTTGTTCTACCAATCTCAACTTTACGACTGTTACCGTCAATACTATTATAGAAAGGTTCGTGAATATTCAAATCATATTCAACTTTACCTAAATCATCAACAGTTCTTTGCAGGTCTGCGATATTTGCAACAGCAGGACTATTGTTAGCACCAGTAGTATTAAAATCAATAAATCCCGAAGCATATTGAGATTCAATCATTCCAGCACTACGTTGTAAACCTTCACCACCAATTTTAGCATAAGGTTTAATATTACGATAATTATCAAGAATTTGACGAGCAATAGTAGACGGGTCTACTTGTTCAGAGAAAATAATATTACCACGAGCAGCACCAGTTTCATCGAAAAGAGTAATTGCATATTCATTACGACCTTCACGAGCTGCAATTCCATTAGCAATCGGACTAACTTCAGTCTTATAAATATCATAATCAAGACCAAGTTCTTTACCCGAAAGAGGTTTAGAATTTTTAGTAGCATTACTCTGACGAGTTACACTTGTACCTTTTGAATTAGTAGTAGTCGAAGTAGGGAACGCATCAAAGTTCATATATTTAGCTAATTGCATTCCGGTAAGACCAGTACCTTCTCCAGACGGGGTTTGAACAACACTAATATTACCAGCACCTTTTTTCCAATTTACCATAGCAGCTACCATGTAATTTTGTTGAAATCTTGAAGGATTAGCAATAATCTCACGAGTTGCTGTAAATTCAAGAGGTGCGTCGGCAATAGCTTTACGATAACGATTTGAAACATTATCTGCTGCATTAGACAAAGTAGATTCAAACTCTTCTTTTGTCAGTATATTACCGAGATATTTAGCTCCAGTTGTTACACCATCTTTTCGTACCCAAGTACTACTATATGTTTCAGGATTATAAAGTTCTTTATAATTTTGATTTATATAATCAACATATTTATCATAACTATCAAGTCTGTTATCAAGAATAATCTTAGCTTCTTCATTATTAACTCGATACCAACCTATACCACCTTCAATCCTATCTCGGTGTTCTTTCCAAGTATCAAATACGGAATTAAGTTGAATTTCGTCAGAACGAAGTTTAGCTTGAAGATTATTATAATTACGTTGAGCAGTCTGAACTTGTAAAAGTTTACCTTTAAGATTAGCTGCTGTTTCTTCATCAAGACCTGCTGAATCAACTAATCTTTCAGCAGTAGAAATATTTAGTGTTTTAACAATATTACCATCTCCCGGACTAAGACCTAAAATTCCAAGTTCATCAGATGTAAATATCTGATTCATAGAATTCGAAAGTTTAGTCATTTGGTCAGTAATTTCATTACGACGATTAATGTTTTCTGCAACACTATCACCAGTAACTTTAAAACCACCTAATGTATCAAGATACGGAGCATATTGTTGAAGAGTTTCAAGTTCTTGTTGCTTACCTTTTGCACGAGCTTTAACATAAGCTGTATAACCGGGATTAGCAATTAAACCAACCGTAGTTTTAATATCTTGATAAGAATATAAACCTGCGGCAGCACCAGCTAAACTTTGAATATTATTGTTAATAAATTGACCAGACAAAACACTTTGTGTAAAAGCAGTTCTATCGAGATTCTCAATATCATCAGTAGCACCAAGTACACCTTTAGCGTAACTTTCAAACATTTTATCTACATAATTCTGTAAACCAGCTTGAATAAGTTCAGGTGGAACTTGAGCTTTATTCTGTAATATATCGAGAACATTAACTCCATATTCTTTATTAACAGTATCTAACAAAGTTTTAATTTCAGCGGATAATTTAGAATTAACAGTAAACTTACCGTCTCTTGTAGGAGTACCAAGTTCATTTACGTTAATACCTAAACCATTAAGAGCAAACATTGTAGGATTACCAGCGAATAAAGGAGCATAATCTTCTAATTCGTAATCTCTTAAATGTCCACCAGCAGAACTATCATCTTTTATAAATCGAGTAAGAGCATCTTGATTCTGCCAAATAGTAGTAAGATAATTAGTATAATCAGGATTAGATTTGAGTAATGACATAGCATAACTCATAATCTCTTGTTCTGTAATACCTTCCCTTTCACTACCAGTTTTAACAAAGTGACTTGCTAACTTTTCACCATCGAAACCTGTTGCAACATCTAATCCATACTGACGTATCATATCAGGATTAGTAACAAGATTTTCAAATGATACTTTATCAGCTTTAGCTTTTGAAAGAATATCAAATACGTCTTTTTGATATTTATTTACATCGAACTTTTTACCGATTTGAACTCCATTAAAACCACCGCTTACGACAGTATTAGTTTCTGCATCATAAATAATATCAGAAGATTGTAAACGACTACGAAGCAGGAAAGCATTTTGATTTTGAGTATCCCAATCACTCTTTTTCAAATCTTCTATATATTGCTGTTCTAAAGCGTAATCAGCTTGAACAGCTTTAAGACCTTCATTGGTCAGAATATTCTCAGTTTGTTTATAAATATAATCATCTGCTGCAAACCAATTATCTTGTTCCTTAAATTCATTAGCACCTTCAACAATCTTAGCTCTTTCAGAATCAAGAACTTTTTGTCCACGAGAAGTTGCCTTAATTTGACTTAAAGGATTAGCAATTCTATTAATATAAGCTTCACGATTTTGGTAATACTTTTGATTCAAAGCATTTCCAACAGCAGCATATACACTTCCATAATCTTGTAATTGTGGAGTTTTTAATGTATTAGTATCGTATCGACCTATTGCAATTTCTGCCATAATTTTATAATGATTAGTTTGTAAATTAGTTGTAACTCGTATGGCTCCGCCTGCTGGGCTTCGCCCAGCGGCTTCGCTCCCCGGTGGGGCAGGAGGTTGCACGCCCACTTGTCGCGCGTGTTTGTACCACTATTTGTATCATTACAAATATACAAAAAATCGTGAATATCGGACTATCCTATAAAAGAATAATCCGATATATCACGCACTACATTAAGCTCTTTTACGTCTTGCAAGACCACCGCAAGCAAAACCACTTCTCATGTAATTAGTTACTCCACGAGGCCATAATTTTTCATATAAACGGGCACTTGCGTAATTATTAACTGCTCCGGCAAGACCTTCAATTCCTTGTAACATTCCTTGTAATTCTTGCGTTCTGACTGCCATTAATTGTTGATTCAAGCCGACAACCTTGTTATATTCATTAATAGCATCTTGATACATAATTTGACTATTAGCATTTCGAGCATTAACTCGTTCTTGCCTATTCAAATCATATCTTTGACGTTGATAATCTTTCTTAGCCCCATACAGTTTATTTCGAGCAAGTTGAGCATTGATTGCAAGATTTGCTACACTATTTCGAGCAGTTTGAACATTACTTGTGTTATCAGTAATATATCGAGCAGCTCTACGTTCTTGTGTACCAAGTTCTTGTAATTCTTCACTAATATCATAATCTGTACTATATTGAACAGCGTCTACTTTATTACCTTTCGGAACATGAAGTGTAGATTCAAATTCAATAGCCTTTCGATTAGCACGAGTATTAAGAGCGTTACCTATAATTCCAAACAGTGAACCAGCAAGATTCATACCAAGTCCAAATTCATTAAATCCGAACTTAAATGCAGAACCATTACCAGCACTTGCAGTAGTTTGAATCGGCGGTAAAGTAGTAAGTTTAGGAGCTGAAACTCCTGTAAGACTATAAGGTGAAGTATATCCACCAAAAGGTCTTTTCTTTCTTACCATTCCACCACAACGCATAACCGGAGCATCATTACGAAGTCCTAAAGCAGTAGCATAAAGTTCTTGAGCTTCAAATAAATCTTCTGTTTTAGCATCAATAGCTTCAGATTCACCACGAGCTTTATTCATTCTATAAACTAACTTTTCAATATTACGAACATTTGTTCCAGTTTGTAATTTGTTAGTTTTACTCTTATCTAATGCAGACAAAGATAATGTAACTCCATCAGCAAGTTGAATAACTTGAGCTTCTTTTTTACCTTTCATATCAGTAAGTTTCTTTGCGTAATCAGCGAAAGTACGATTTGTTCCGGGAACTTTAATCGTATCACTGAATACTTGACCACCTTCAGGAGTTTCACGAACAACTTCACCAGCATACATTCGACCATTTTTAGCGCCGCCGCCTTCAATTTCCGAATCTCCATATATTATTCCAGTTTCACCAGTAGCAGGATTATATTGTTCATGTGTTTGACCATAAGCAACAACACTATTAGATGAATTAGGAACTACTTGACCGCCGATGTTTAATTTTCTACGACCAATCATTCCACCTAATTTAGCATAAAATCCTGTACCTTCGGAGTAATTGCCAAGATTACTTTGTCGAATAGTTGCAACATCATTTTCAACTTTATCTTGCATATTACCCAAAGTCTGCTGACGTTCCATTTCAGCTTGTTCAGCTAAAAGTTCTTGACGACGACGTTCTTCTTGACGCTTTTTCTTACGCCCAGTAAACAGGCCAACAATGCCACCAATTAATGCGCCGATACCAGCACCGATAGGGCCAAGCCAAGAACCAGCAGCTGCACCAGTAGCAAGCGCCGCGGTTCCACCAACAGCAGCTCCAATTCCTAATCCAGTTCCAGCTCCACTTAAAGCGCTACCACCTACGATACCTTCGCCATCAGCACTATATTTAGATTCATCAATATCACTGGCTTGAACTCGCGTACCCCATTGAACACTACCGGGGTCATTAATACTTGTTCCACCCCAATAAAATTTCCTACGAGGAGTTCCAACAAGTCCACCGAATTTAGCAGTAATACCACGAGAAGTTAAAACTTCATTATTGATTTTGTTCTGCATATTTGCATAGATAAGTTTATCATTAGCAATCAACTTATCTACATAGTTCTTAACTGGGATTCCAGTATCATCATTTGTCCCACCATGATAAAGCATATCAATTATACCATTGCCGAAAAATCTATTACCAGAATCACGAGCCATTCCTAAATAATCAGCAGTAGCATCGTGTGTAGAACGAATACCACCGAAATTATATTTTTTACGATTAGTTTTACTCATATCTTCAACATAGTTATCAGGATTATCATCAGTATTAAAATTAGAAAATAATTTATTTCTAATCATATCATAATCATTAGAACTATTAGTTTTAAATATTTCTAATTCAGATTTATCTCTTCTTTTATTACCAGTAGTATATTCTTTAATAATACTATCTGTATTACGTTCATTAGCACCTTTTAACAATTTCTTATATTGTCTAAAACCGGTTCGACCTACTCGATATGCAAGATTAGACATAAGATTAACAATAGGCTGAGGTAAAGTATTGAAATCATCAATACCATATTTCTCAGAATAAATATCACGAACATCATTGTAGGCTTTCGCCATACGACGATTCAATTCAGCATCAATTTGTTTTCTTGTTGCTTTACCTTTTGCTTTAACAGATTTAGTAAAATCAGAAGTATCATTTAACTTAAAACCGGGACCAATAGTTTTAGCACCACCTTCATATGAAGCATAAGGATAATAATATTTACCATCTTTTGAACGTGAACGAACAGTTTTAAGTTTATTATTTTCTTTAACACGAACAAATTCTTTATCACCAGTCAATTCGTTATCCCAAATATGTTGAGAATACTCATTAATATAACGAGTAACTTGACGAAGACTATCAGGATTAACTTTACGATTAGACATACCATTAAAAGTTTGAGTAACACGACAAGTGGGCGTGCAACCTCCTGCCCCACCGGGGAGCGAGGCCGAAGGCCGAGCCGCACAAGTTGTTACAAATTATCTTTGATTATTACGATTATCAAGAATCCATTCAGGATTAACATCAATAAGTTCCCAAAGTCTGTTATTATCACTATTATTAAACTTCATTATACAATAAACATATTGACAAATGAACTTATTAACATCATACCATTTAGCTTTACGTTTTAATGCAGATTCATCTACAATTAAATCAGTAACCATAAAAGGTATTTGTTTGTGTATATCATTAACATTATTAAATCTCCAAAGATTTACTTTATTAACACCAGTTGTACCATTATACCATTTATCATTAAATTTAACAATTTTATAACCAGTACATTGGTCATCATTATGAACCAATATTTCATTAATAGTTTTATAAAATTCATTAACAGTAGGTAACAAATTATTAACAATATCAACTCTATCTTTCCAAGCGATATTATTTAATAACTTATTATAACTATTATTATCATTAAGAATAAATTTAATATATGATTCTTTAATAAGTTGATTATCACTATCATCTTTTAAGAATCGACCATAATTATTTTTAGATATTGCATAAATACCATGTTTATCAAACCAGAATAATCCATTTCGATTGGTAATACCTACGATAGGATTATAGTCATGGAATGAAATCCAAGCATTAGCAATAGGACTAAAACTAATTGTGAATTGTCTGTTATTAACATTTTGGACTAAATATAAGATATTAGTATCTTCATTAAATGCCCAAATTCTACCATTATTCTTAAACGGATTAATTACATCTTTTACAAGATTACCGTCAAACCATTTAAGAGCATTAAGAGCAGTCATATTACTTACTTTATCTCCATTAATATTAAAGATACGTCTATGAACTGCATCAATAACAAAATAACCAATAACATTAACGTGAGTATCAAAATAACTTTGACAACCTATATAACCACTGGGACTATATGTAACCTCTTGAGGTTCCATATTAAATATATCAGCTGTACCTAAATACGAAGTACCTTCATCCGTATTAGAAAGTGTATCACGAAGTTGTAATAAATGCAGACCATAAGTCTGTTGAATATAAAGATTTTTATTGTCAGTTTTTAATGCAATAATTTCACCTCGATTAAAAGGCATATCTTTATAATCATCACTCCTAAATAATCGCCAATTAAGATTAGCATTTTCAGCACTTTGTAATTGACTACGAATTATACGATAAGGATGGTCTTGAGTTCCGGGAATTTCTTCAAAATAAGTAAATGTTTCAATACCATTCTCATTATAAACAGGAGAATAACCTTTACCAACACTACTATTTATGAAATTATCAACTTGATAACTTAATTGATAAAATTCGCGTAATTCATTACCACGTTTATCGTGATATTTGAAAGACTTATCTACGTTATTAACACTGAATCGAGCAAGAATATTGAATTTACTTTCAAGAGGAACAGTAAATATCCAACGATAAACAGTAGCATTACTGTCTAATTCTTTTGTTTGAGCATCACCATAGCGATAATCAGATGATGGAGCAGTAGCTCGAAGTGTTATATATCCAATAAATGTATCACCAACTAAAGGAGTTATTATTTCAGAAGAACCTTTAATATTAATTATATTAGATGCAATTTGAAGTTTCTGATTATTAACATCCGAATAAAGTGTTTCAGAATTATTAATTAAATCGGCAATATATCCTCTTGCCCATTTCTCATTATCCGTACTTTTATTGAATCCATCAAAACCTTTTTCAATACGATAATAACTATCACCAGCAATGTTATTTTGAGAACTAATATTAGCGTTGATATATTCAAGTGAAACATCTTTGGTTGCACGAGAAGTATCAATAGTAAGACTATTAATATTAGCATCTAAGAATCGAGTTCCAGATTCATTAGGATTTGTATCAAATCCATCAAAATCTTCACCTTTCCATTTAGCTGGAAATACTTTTATATCATCATCAAGTTCTTCATTTTTAACAAATTTAAGAACATCAGTTTCAAAGTATAGAGGTTTAAGTTTACCTCGAATACTATTTATCTTATTATAGAGATATTCAAATGTATAAAATCTTGCATTATCTCCACCAAAAGGATTTTTATAAGTTTGATTTTTACCGAAATTGTTAGTTTCAGTATCTCGCATTGCGAAACCTTGTGTAACAATTCGAGAATTATTAATATTATGTTCAACAAAGAAATAAACTATTGAACTAATATATTTATTCATTAAATCTGTTTTACCAGCAAGATTAGCTTTGATATTAATATTAGGACTTAATGTATAAGTAGGATTCCAGTTAGAAGAAGTAGAATATAATTGAGTTAACCAATTAAATGTCGGAGCAGTTAAACCATTAACTTTATAACTTAATCGAGCTTCAATTAAAATATATTTAGTTTCTTTTGCATCAAGATTAATTACGAAATTAGTTTTGGTATTAATTGTATTACCAATAAATGTAGATTTACTATCAGATGCTAAAAGATTAGATTCAGAAACTTCATAATACCCAGTTTCAACTTCAGATTCTTCTGAATCAATCTGTTTAACTACCGATGTAACATCATAAACTTTTGTAGTTAAATTTATACCAGCAGGTATCATACTATCTCCACCGAATGTAGGACTGCATTCAATACTAATTAATTGACTCGATGTACTCTCACTTGTTATCTCCAATACTACAACTTGATAATCAGAAGGATTAACTCCACCTTTAGAATCTTCAGTTGTATACGATAATGGAAGACTTGGTAATTTCAGTTTACCTTTTGTTAAAGAACGACCTTTTGCTTTAACTGTTGTATGTGCAGTCGAAACTCCGTATAAAGTAAAATAACGATTACGAGCTATTGTAGGATTCTCACTACCAACTCCAGTTTTAGCAATTTCATCTATTTGTTCAGCAGCATCAATATCAGGTAAACTCTTCCAACTCGGACTTATAATATTACTAATATTTCCAGATTTATAAGGAATTTTATGAGCATTTTGATTAGTAGAACCTACGGGATATGCTTCAATATCATAATTGTTAGCTTTCCAAGGAATATGATGTATATTTACAAGGTCACCTTTATAATCATAATATCCAGCATAAAGAACATAAACTTCACCACTTTTGAAATAACGTCGAGTACTATTAATATAAGAAGAACTCGGATTCCAACTTAATTGAACATCGAGATTGTTCTCTGTAAATTCTTTAAGTTCACTATCAAGTTTGCTATAATCAAGAGTTTTTACATTACCTCTAATAAGTCTATTATTGAAATTAACAAGAGTGTTATCTCGAATATATGATATATTTTTAATAAAAATATCATCAAGACTTATAGTAGATAAATACGAAACATCGCTTACAATATGAGTAGTGCTTATACCATTAATTGAAATGTCATCAGTTTCATATGATAATTGAGCTTCATCAGTAATATAAACAATAGCAAATCTACAATGTTTATATTTAATACCACTATTTCTAAAACTAATAGTAATATTTTTATTGATTTCGATACTTAATGCATAATCTTCTTCGTAATTACCACAAATAATAAGTGATGTACTCAAAGGAGAATAGTTTGTATAAGTACCATCATCAAGACGATATTTAATTGCTATTTGATAAGCACCAGTTTTAAGATTACCACCGTCTTTAACTTCTAATTGAAGTTCAGGATAAGTAACATTTGGAATAAGATTAAACGAATCAACTTCATCAACACTGATGTTATATCCTATAGCAGTATCATCTCCATTGTTACCATCATAAAACGGGTCAGTCAAATTAATAATTCTTGTTTCATTTGCTGATTCATCAGTTCCCTCAGTAAATGTAACAATTAAATTTTCTTTATAATTATATATATAATCTCCATGAATTGGTCTATCAATACTGAATCCAAATGCACCGGATGTACTATAAAGACAACGTTTTACAGTTGGATTATTATCATCGAGATTAAGATATATAATAGCATCGTTAGTTTGTAAATCAGATTTATCTGCATTATTCCAGTGTTCTACAACGCAAAAAAGTACAACACCAACATTAGTTGGAATTGTACCTATAATATTATATTTGTGATTATCGGCATCACTATAAATATAAGGAATGATATGTCGATTTGTCGGATGATTTTCAAGAATATCATCTAATTCACCTATGAAATCAAATCCTCTTTCATTAAAATAACTTTGACCTTTATTATCAATAGTTATATTTTTAGCATATCGCAAAGATTTATCTTGTGCAATATGAGGTGAATTATCTAAATCAAGACCTAAAACTTTCATAATTTCTATTATTCTAATGTACGAAGAATAGTAGCAATATTCTCTCGACGGTCGTTACTAAATTTGTTACAAGAAACTCGAACTTGTATTCTCATTCTATCGAGTTCTATTGCAGGATTTGTATAAGGATTGTTTGCTGTAAGACTTACAACCGGATGTTTATAACCTCTTAATAACATTTGTTTAAGAACATAAAGTTTAAGATATTTTTTAAGAGGGCCGTTATTATAAATAAGAGGAACATCCATATTTATAATACTATCATAAACAACTGGTAAAGCTCGATATCTTAAATGAATAGTTCCATAATCAATGTTAGTATGAATCCAGTTATTACTAATGTAATAATAAGGTTGTTCTTTATCAACAGGAGCATGATTAAAACTATTATTTTTATTACCGGGACTTGTTATGTCTGCATTTGGAATACCGGGATAAGGAGTATATGTCGGAACAGTTGTTACTTTTTCAGTAATAGTATCTTTGTTAAATTCAGCTGAATTTTTAAGAACAGCTTTTTTGTTATTTATAATGACGTCAATTATACCACGAAAATCCCACGGTAATTGACAACGATGGTCGTCAAATTCAATATCTTTTTCTATATCAACATAAGCTTGAATGAATTTAAGTTCTTCCAAAGCATTTGCAATCCAAATAGGAAAACGACTTACAAAATCATCACTTTGTATATTATAATCGTTATACATATCTGGAATTAATGTAGCACTACTAATGAATATATTATTATCAATCATAAAGCATTATTTTGTTTAGGAAGATTATTTCGATATAGTTTAATAGCTTCGTCAGGATGATTAAAACAAATTGCAAGAATTTTATTGAAACAATTAAGTCTTCGATTAGTTGCAATTTCATCAACAGTTTTACCTTTCATTGCAAAGGGTGTTCTGTCAATAGTTTTTTCACCATTTTCGTAAGCACTACTTGTGTGACCAAATTTGAATTTATAATAGACACTTTGTGGTATTCGACCTTTAACTTTATGATATACAGCTTTTATACACCAATCATAATCATAATATATGAAATAAGGAATACCATTTGGATTATCAGCAGTTCGTATATTAATACCTTGTTCTAACAATTTCTTTTTTAAGTCTTTTGTAGCACCCCAATCGACAACACTACATACATCACCGGGCATCGTCTTTTTATAGTAAACATAAACATAACCTACGGAACTACCAAAAGAATAATTATTACCTTTACATAGTAAATTAGCTATCTCATTATTAACTTCATCTTGCATATAAGTATACATTTCAGAAGGTAATTCTTTAAGAGCAGCAAGAGTTTCTATATCATCATCAAGTTTATCAAGACGTTCATAAACTAAGTAATTATAACTACGAATATAACTCATTAGTTTAGTACCAAGTAGAGCATCTTGTTTTTTATTAAAATAAATCTTACTACGATTATCAATATCGAATACTACTGAAACATCAACACCGGCTTCTTGATATTTAGCAAGATTATCTTTGATATTATAAATACAATCATTGCGTCGTTCATAAGCAAGATGTAATTGTTTAATTAAAGAATTAAGTTGTATTTGAACTTCTTTAACGAAATCTCTCCAATAATATTCGTTATCAACCATAATGATAGAAACCTAATGTTAATCTTGACCATTACCACGTTGAGTAATAGTAGAATTATTATTATTTGTTTTAATATCCAAATCTTGAGGATAAATACCAAATTCAGTTTTAAGTATTTCTTGAATTATACTTTCAAGCATATCATTAGGTAAAGGTAATTCAATATCTTGACCATCTTCATTCTTAAAGAACGAAAGAACTTCATCAGGATTTTCAAATATACCTGTAATCATTACTTCATTAATTGGCCGTCTATCATCAATATCTTTTGTACCAACTTTTTCAGCAATAATTATATGACCGTTTAATATAATATAAGCTCGTGGATACCCGGTGGGAGAGCAGGTTGGACGCCCACTTTGACGTAGTTTAAGAGATGTAATAGAACTCTCATACATATATCCATTACCAACAGTATCACCTACAAACGCAAAAGGCGCATCACTTTGTATGCGCACGGGTGTAGGAACTTTGTACTTTGTTCCTAACAATCTAATTTTATTAGCAACTCGATATTCAGTAGGAAGAATATCACTATATTTCAACTCTTCAACAGGAGCAATAAAAGTAAGTTTAAGAATATCATCTATTCCATTTTTCTCAATGCTTTGTCGAATACGATTTGCAAACATAGTTTTAATCATATCCTTAACACGTTCTTTAAGTTCGTGATTATTAGGTTGATTAACCATGTTTGAAATACGAGCTGCATATTGATTAAGTGTTCCCATATCTTACTTATTTAGATTCAAAAGATTAGCAATAGTATTTTGTTTTTTCCAAATATATTTTTCATCATCAGGATTAAATCCTTCTACGATATTATATTCAAGAGAAATAAAACCAATAGGTGTTTCTTTAATAGGGTCTTTAATAAGAAAAGTATAAGCAGACTTCATACCTCTACTTTCAAGTTCATCTTTATAACATCTATCTTGAAACTTATATTTACTAACATCATTACAATAATGACGATTTCTAACAAGAAGATTATGAAATAAATAAGGAAAATTATTAACAAGAACATCCTTAAAAGATTTCTTATAAGATACTACACAACAATCATAATCTTCACCAACAACAGTGTATTTATCCATTTCTACACCATTAATGAAATGACCGCCATTATGAAAATAAGCAATATAAACAGCATTAGCGTGAATAGTATCTCGAATAGAAGCACATATCTTATCAAGTTCTATATAACAATTACTTTTTTCAATAGTAAGTTTTTGTTCTTTACGTTTAGGAAATAACCATTCTTTTAGATAAATACCAGTAATCGTACTTATGGATGTTATTATAGCTACTATAATAGCTGTATAATCGAACATAGATAGGCGTATAAGAGGATTAATATTAATAGGTATATTATACTGGGCTACTAACAAATATACGTTAAAATAGTCGATTTCCCACCATATTCACTATAAAAAAGAGGTGCTACATTAGTAACACCTCTCACCATTTCAATTCAATCTTTAACAATATAAATTGTTATATTACTAACAATTTATTTCTTTACTTTCTTACCAGTGGTCTTTTTACCACCTTTCTTTCCACCACATGCCATAGTAGTAATCATCTTAATTAATTAATGATTTTGTTTATAATCAGCACCAATCTTTTTTAGAATAGGTTTGAATATCCAACTCCAAGCAACTGGTGCAAGAATAGCAGAATTAATAAGAATTGTAGTATTTTCATATCCACCTGCTATATATCCTGCGGCAATAGCAAAACAACTAATTAACATAACCAGTCGTTTAGTCCATGTGCCAACAGATTTATCACCATTAATATCATCTATTGCTTTAATAAGTATATATGTTAAAACATTCACACAAAGCATAAATGATAAATCGAAATGAGTACTGAATAACTCAACGAAATGTCCTACGAGTTGTTCCATTTACCATTCATCAATTTCATCGACCACCATATTTCTTATTTGGAATATATTTTAAGAAACTAAAAGGAAACAATTTCTTTCTAAAATCTTTATCAAATTCTAAACTTCTTGCTTCACCTTCAAAACAAATATCTTTATAAGCTCGATTATAAGGAGGTAATATGATTTCAATTATCCAACTATAAACATAAGTTAATAAAGGAATTGCAGGAGTAGCAAGTAATCCCCACCAAGAATAACTTGTAGTAAGACTTAATATAATACTAACCAACAAACTTGTAATAAAAAGAGTAATTTGCTGATAACTATGAACGGTTTCATGTCGTTCAACAGTTTCAGTAATTTTATCTTTGTATTCAGTTCGTATGATTAACCACCATAATATCGTCATACATAAATACCCTTTGAACGGTAGGAATTTACAATAGACTTTAATCATGATTTTATTTTACTTGAATTTGTTTATAACAATTAGCATGTATAGTATTCATAAAATTTTCAGCAACTCCGCTATTATCAATAACGAAACCATCTTCATAACCCGGTAACTCCATTATCTTTTTCCATTCAGATTCTACTGTTGTATAATTATAAACAGTTCTTTGTAAAATAGACATAGCACCTGAATAATCATTATCTTCAATATCGTGTAGTTTAACAAGACTATGAATACAAATTGGTACTGTAGAATTATCATTATGCATACCCATAATGCAATTATATATATAACTGGTATTATCAGAATTAGCATACATAATTGTTACAATGGAAGGTTTCTTTACTTCTTCTTTAGGTACTAAATCATAATATGTAATCTTAAGAGCAGTAAATCTTCGAATGATAACATCTAAACTTGCAGTGAGATAATCCAAATTATCATCTGTCATACTTTTAAGTAAGGTGACATTCGGAACAGCATACTTAACATTAGCATTTACATGATTAATTAAATTATTTACAGTACTAAATATGATAAATATTGGAACTGGTTTTGTACCATTTTTAATATCATTATTAAAAAATAAATGAAGACTAATAGATAATTGAGACATATATAAACCATGTAAACTTCTATAATTTTTTATAGAAAGTTTAATGTTATTTTCATCACCATTTATATTTAAACTACCATCAGGTGAATCAATAATATTAAATATAGAATCTATAAGGTCACCGAATTGAGCTTGTGTAGGTATTTTACCTGTTTCAAAATATTGTTTGAGTTGACTTTTAGTTGCCATATATTTAGTTGTAATTATTCGAATACGATATAATCACAATTATAACTATACCATATTCTTATTGTAATGCGTAATAAAACAGTTGTAAGAAACCATCATCAATATCTTCTTTAGTTGGGCTTTTTTTTACTTTAATAATATCCCATTTTCTTTGAATATCTTCGAAATTTACATTTTCAGTAATTCGATAGATATATGAATGAGTAACCATGTCGTCACCATTTGAAGTTCTAACTTCAGTAATTTGATAAGGTATATTAAATACACCATTTAAGTGCATTAATCTATCTGTTTCAAATATATAGTTTCGATACATACCCTCATTATTATCAAAAACATTTTTACGATAAGTATGATGTTCAGTATCTATAAATGTATAATTATAACTTTTTAAGTCAATCAATGCCTCAGTATCATTCTAATCGCTTCCATCTTGATTCCATAAACTTTCAGACCAATTTCCAAAAGCATATTGAATAACATTTCCACTTTCAGGTGATTCACCAAGTTCACATTGCATTCTTAAAATAAGTGCAGGATATTTATATGCTGATTCAAAACCACTACCGTCAGATTCATCATATAAAGCAAGAAATATATAATAAGTCCAACCTTCATTTCTATCAACAATAGTTCTGAATCCATTAATAACAGGCTTGTTAGGAATACCTACATTAACAGTAGTATCCCCCCCCTTTTTTTTTTCGTTATTAGGGATTTTATCTATAAGACTTTCAAAATCACTTTGAGTCGGAATAGCACCAGTTTTGAATAGTGCTTTGATTTGAGCAAGTGTCATATCTGATTAATTAAGATTAGTAACAATACGTTTAATTTTAGCAAACAAACTTTCAGATTTAGTTTCTGTTGCAACTTCAGCAGGTTCTTCTGATAAAGTTTGAACATCATTAGAACGAGTATTTGGTGTACGACCAATTTGGAAAATATAGTGGTCAATACCATTACCTTGAATCTGCATATAACCAATACCATCAGGCCCAGCTAATTGAGTAATAGTAACAGATTTAGAAACAGCTTCTTTTATTGATGCTGTTACTGTACAACTTCGAGCTCCAACATTGTTTTTAGATGCTGTAACAATATTATTAGCTAATGTAAATCCATCTCCACTAATACTCAATAAAGGAATTGAAGATACAGTAGTACTACTTCCAGTAGCACCTGATGTATAAACAGGTATTCTATCTCGTGTAGCACTATTTGTAAGTTGTGAAGTTCCACCAGATGCTGGAATTGTTGTAGGATTAGCCCTAAGAACAATTTTCCATTCTGTGTAATTATAAGAAACAATCTCATTGGCTTCTTGATAAATATACATTGTTGCACCTGCAGATTCACCATTAGCCGACCAAATAACAGGTTGACTCTTTATAGTAGTTTGAGAAGAAACAGTGGTTCCTTTTGAAGATGCAGTAGCTTCAATAGAAGCAATACTCGGTGAAACATTATTTGTTCCACTTGAAGCATTTTCAGTTGTAACATCTTTTGTAGAACCAGAATCATATTGATAAGTAGTAATAGTAGCAGACTTGCTCCAATTTTGAGTACCATTTCCAGCTTTAGCAGTAGCAGAACCACCACTTGCAGGAATCGTAGCATTCGTAATTGGACCAGATATTACATAACCATATTTATAAACACCACCAGAAATAGATTTAACAGTTTTACTGTTTGTTATACTCTTAGAAGCAGTAGCTGACTTAGAACTATCTCCGTCATTTACAGCTTTTATAGTAACAGTATCAGTAGTTTCATTAGTTCTCATACTACTATGAATAATCGTATTTCCAGATAAACTGAATCTACTATTACCGTTAGCAGTCATAGAAATTGATAGACTACCACCAACACTTCGTGTTTGATTCGGGCCAGTAGCACCCGAACTATACAAAGTATTATAAGTTTCAGTATTAGTAACAGAAGCACTTACACTCGCAGAACCACCAGCCGCTGTTAAACCACTACCGATACTTATAGTAGGAGTTCCGTAAGCAGTAATTCGAGGATTGTAATTACTATTAGTTACTTTATTTTCAGCTTGATAAATATCAACAGTTTTCTTGGCAGTTACACTACCTTCACCAGTATAAGTTACAGTAACTTGTCCAACCTTAGTTCTTGTCTTAACTGTGGTTCCAAGAGAAGAAACTGTAATTTCACTTGTTTTTGAATAAGTAACTGTACCAGCACGAGTCGAACCAGATGTATAACTAATTGTTTGCGACATATTAGAAATACTGGTCGAAGAAGTTCCACCACTTGCAGGAATATCAGATGCTAAAACAGAACCACCTGTTAAAGCACCATAAGAAGCCTCATTGGCTTCTTGATAAATAGTAATAGTTGATGATACTGTTTGACCATCAAATGTATTTGAATATTTACCAGTTACAACAATACTTCTCCTACTACCAACAGTTGTAGTTCGATTGCTTACAGTAACCTTAGTACCAGATATAGAAAATCCAGTAGCACTTCCTGATAGAACTGGTGTAACATTATCTGTACTAACTAAATTACCATTACGATATGTTTTAAGTACAGCTGTAATATTTGCAGTTCCACCTTTTGCGGCAATTTCAGTATTATCACTACTTAATATTAAATCATATGTATAAACAGATGCTTCTTGTTCAACAGTAAGAATAACTTGTTTACTGGAATCTTTTTTACACTTTCCAATAAACTTCATACTTCTTTTAGAAGTACCTTTTTGAACAGGTGATGAAATTTTAACAGTCTGATTTCCTTGAAAAAAGGGAGATTCAATATTAACTGAATCTCCACTTCCGTCATTCCATTTATTAGTGATAACAGTGATAACACGCATAAATGATTAATTAATTTATTCAACAGGTTCGAATGTCCATTCGTCATTAGACAGAACACTCAGAGTCTGCTCACCACCACCCTTCGGAATAGTAACAGTTGCGGTAGTTGTACCCTGCGAATTGAGATACAGATAGCTGTCACCAAGAGCCTGAGTAATAGTAATAGTTTTAACAACACTCGCACCTTCACCCTTGATTTCAAGAGTTGCAGAACGAGCTTTAATAGTTTCATTCTTCGGTACAACAACAGTAGCATCATAAGTATATTCTCCAGTAGCACCGGGGTCACCAGTAATAGCAGTACCAGACGTAGCAGTTGTACTACCATTAACCTTAAATGATGTTACATTTACAATACCGAAGTTAGTTTTCCATGTAAATGTAAGAAGTTTCGAGTTAGACTTACCAATTACATGAATTGTTTCACCACCTTTAGCAACATTAATAGTTAAACCATCGGGAGTAATAAATTCGTCAGCAGCTTTTTCAAGAACCGTGACTGTAACTGCGTTAGTCTTTCCGACAATCTTACCGGGAACTTTAGTACTTCTATCAGTACGACCAGTATAAGGATTCACAGAATTAATTTTAATCTGTGTATTTCCAGTACCAGTTTTAGGAACCCATGATAAATAACTCGGAATAGTTGCCATTTGTTTTTTTTTTTTTTTTGGTCGATTAACTATAATAACAAACTAATTACCAAATTCCCATTCAGCTGTATCACTTGCGAAAACAGTTATGGTATCATGATAATTATTATCTTTATTTAGAATAACAAGAGTTTTATCAACAGCTAATTCTACAACAGGTTTATCTATTGGCCAAACTTTTTTACCATTAAGCCACATATCAAGAACCTGCCGACGATTACCATTAAGCATTACGACAGCTTCTGTAGCTCGTTCAAGAAGATTAAGTTGTGCCATAGTTGTAGATTAATATTAACTTTGCGGTGTTTCAAGAGCAGTTACACGACCTTCCAAAGAAGTATAATTACTCTCTAATGTACTTACTTTACCACTCAAAGTGGTAACAGTTTCTTGTAATGTATTAACAGTACTTTCAAGAGTTTCTACTTTTGTTTGTAATTGTTGAACAGTTGAAGATTCAGCCTTAGTGGCTAAACCTTCAACTACAAAAGTAATTAACTTCTGAAAAGCACCAGTTTTCGGAGGCCAGTCTAAGGCATAAAATACTTTGCGAATTACTGATTCTTTCATATCATTAAACCGTTAATTAGATTCGACATTACCAACCCTAAATATAGGATGTTCAATACCATTACCTTCTATTTGCATATAGTCAATACCATCATTTTCAAATACTGGTTCAGGTACTAATTCAATAATTGTAACACTATGATTTGCAAGATTATCATAACTTTGATTATATTCAGTGTAGCCATCACGTCTAACCAAAATTACAACCTTTGAATCATAAGTACCACTGATATGAGCTATACCTTGATAATCAGTAACGATAGTTTTAACAGAAGAACTAAACCAACAACTAATACCTGTGGTAATAGGATCTTTAGTAACAGAATCTACAAATTTAAGAGCTATATAATCTTGACCTTCTTTCGGATGTAAATCAATATAATTGACAACAGCTTCAGAAGGTTTAGCTGCAATAAACAATGCAGGTTCAGTAGCTTCATAACGAGTATCGCCTAAAGTCTTATAATTACGTTCGAAACCAATCGGATTAGCTTCACTAA